>Ga0190270_10000007_pt1 | contig 218027 bp, 181 predicted proteins | sample Popmic320T_FD_133748 | JGI IMG/M metagenome (GOLD analysis project Ga0190270, IMG submission 133748) | Populus adjacent soil microbial communities from riparian zone of Weber River, Utah, USA - 320 T | ecosystem: Environmental > Terrestrial > Soil > Riparian zone | place: USA: Utah...
CTACATGCTCGAACGCTACGACGAAGCCCCCGACGACTTCCCGCAAAACGCCACGGAAACCGGCCGCGCCGTGACGCTGGCCGCGCTCATGTCGATGGTCGGCTTCGCGTCCTTTGCGATCTCGCACTACCCGGGCGTCAGGTCGATCGGCTACGCCTCGGTGGTCGGCATCGCGCTGAGCTGCCTGGCCTCGATCACCCTGCTGCCGGCGCTGCTGGCCACCGGCAAATTCCGGCGCAAAACACCCCCCTGTCATCCTGAGCGAGGGCGGGGGAAGGGTGGGAAGCGAAGGACCCCCTCCCGACAGCGCGCTTGTCATGCACCGCAGGATCGCGGTAGGGACACCCGTTGCCGGGTGCCCCCCGCACAGACCCGGACGTGCGGGACTACCGCATCCGGTTCCTACCTTGGGTTTTGGCGTCGAAGCGCTGTTCGGGCCATGGGTGAACGACCTTCGCGGCAGGGAACCAGCGGGTACTCACTCGGGCCATTCGCTCCACAGAGACTGTCCCGTTCTGACTGCGACGCGAGAGCGCCTGCCGCCAGAGTCGGAAAATCCCTTTTCGGAAGGCACTCAGAGCATCGATGTTCCCCGGCACACCGTGATACGCGTCGAACCCGCGGATCACGCTTCGCAGCCACTTCCCTTGCTCAGGAATGGGATCGTGCCGTCGGCGTATCAGCTCCTCTCGGAGCTCGTGGAGTTTCCGGGTCATCCGTTTCTGGCTCGTCACCCGCTTCACCGCAAATCGCCCTTTGCGGTCCGTCGCGCAGATGTGCGTCAGCCCCAGGAACGTGAACGTTTCCGGCTTTCGCTCTCCACGCTTCTCCCGCCGCTCCGCCGCGTAGCGGCCGAACTCGAGGATTCGCGTTTTCTTCGGGTGCAGCTTCAATCCGAACTTGCCTAGTCGCTCGCTCAGCGCGGCTTGGAACTTCTCCGCCTCCTCGCGTCGCTCGAACCCCACCACGAAGTCATCCGCGTAGCGGACGATCACCACGTCTCCTGTCGCTACCTTCTTCCGCCAGCGGTGTGCCCACTGGTCGAAGGCATAGAACAAGTACACGTTCGCCAGCAGCGGCGAGATCGTTCCTCCCTGCGGACTTCCTTCTTCACTGGCCGTCCACTCTCCGTCCTCCATCACTCCGGCTTTGAGCCACTTCAGTATCAGTCGAATCACCCTCTGGTCGCCGATCCGATGTTCGAGGAACTTTCGCAGCCACTCATGCCCCATCGTGTCGAAGAAGCTCTGGATGTCTGCGTCCAGTACCAGTTCACCCGTTTCCTCTGCAGAGCCACACTCAGCGCGTCCAGCGCATCATGTGTCCCTCGCCGAGGCCGGAAGCCGTGGCAGAAGCCGTAGAAGTCTTCCTCGTAGATCGCGTTCAGCACCTCGTTCACGGCTCGCTGCACGATCTTGTCTTCCATCGACACGATCGCCAGTGGCCTCCGGGTTCCGTCCGCTTTCGCGATGAACACTCTCCGGCCCGCCTGCGGCCGGTATGCTCCCCGGTGAACACGGTCGTGCAGCTCAATCAGGTTCTGATCGAGCCGCCTTCCGTACTCGGTCCAGGTCATGCCGTCGATCCCGACCGCCGCACCACGATTCAACTCTCCGTACGCGCTTCTCAGCCGCTCGACTGTCACATGGTGGAGCAGGGACGTGAACTTCATCGTCCGGTCCCTTCTTGCTGCTTCCCGCACCCGGCCGAGCGCACTGGTCACGCTTGCCCGGCTCTGTGTCCGGTGCGTGTTTTGCCCTGCCAGGTTCCCCTTGGTTCCACCCCTTCCCTCCACTCCGTCCGCCACCGCTCCCGCGGCTTTGTTCCGGTGCTTCGCAGGTACTACGGGTGGATGTGACTTCTCGTGGTCGTTCATCTCGGGGTTACGGCCTTGGCCTTTCCTTCGCGGCCTGCTCGCGTTCGGGCGGCAGGCGACCACGAGATCTCTCGGTTCTCGCGCGCAGAGTGGTTCGTGTACATGCTCACGTTCTTCGACCCCGCCAGATCCGTCCGGCTCTCGCGATATCGATCCGGCCGATGTTGCCTTCCGCTTGGATCCACGGCGTCGGCATCTGGTTGCGCTGTTTTCGGGGCTCAATCACGCGTGCCTGCACACCCCCGGCTAACGCTTCGGCTTGGCCTCACGGTTTCGCCACATAGCTCGGGGTCAGGTCGGTTCGCTACTCCTTGCCTGTATGAGACTTTCACTCACTACTCCGCGCCGGTTTATCCCGACGCATCGGGTCCTTCGCTTCCCACCCGCCCCGCCCCCTCGCTCAGGATGACAGCGTGGAGACGGGATTGAGGATTGAGGATTGAGGAGAGCGCGCCGGGGCCTCAATCCTCAATCCTTCATCCTCAATCCAGAATGGGCACCCAGCACGTCACCACCGTCCCCCCACCCTCCCTTGCCGCCAGGCGCATCCTGCCTCCGTGCGCTTCGACGATCTCGTTGCAGAGGGCGAGGCCGAGGCCGGAGCCGCCGGGTTTGGTGGTGTAGAAGGGGACCAGGGCCTGGCGCATGACCTCGTCGGGCATGCCGCGGCCGCGGTCCATGATGCGCAGCACGCAGTCCTCGCCGGTGCGCTGGATCGAGACCGTCACTTCGTCCGAGCCCGATTCGTGTGCGTTCTTGACCAGGTTGATCAGCACCTGCTGCATCTGCGTCCGGTCGATCGGCGCTTCGAGCTGCGCGTTCCCCTCTACCTCGAACGCGTACAGCGTCCGCACCGCCTCGAAGACCTCGGACCAGGCGGTGCGCTCCTTGTGCGGCTCGGGCAGGCGCGCGAACTGGGCGTAGGCCTCGAGGAAGTGGCGGAGGAACTCCAGCCGCTCCTCGATCAGCTCGTAGATCTCGCCGAGGCGGTGGCGGTGCTCCGGCATCTCCTGTGCGCGGCGGGCGGAGTGGAAGAGGGAGCTGATCGGCGCGACGGTGTTGTTGATCTCGTGGTTGATGATGCGGATGGCCTTCTTCCAGACCGCCACCTCCTGGCGCCGCAGCTCCGGCGTGAGGCGCTCCAGCAGGATCAGGCGATGCTGCTGCGTGTTCAGGCGGAAGAGCCGCTGCGTGAGGTGGAACGTCTCGTCGTCGACGTTGAAGATCGCGTCGCTCGGCGCCGCGAACGCATCGCGCAAAGACGGCGTCACGTTCTGCGCGATCTCGTACAGCGTGTGGCCGTCCAGCCGCGCACCGGCCGCCAGCAGCTCGCGTGCGGCGGTGTTCGAGTAGATGACGCGCTCCGCTGCGTTGAGCAGCACCACCGCGATCGGCGTGCGCTGCAGGATCGTGTCGAGCAGGATCTCCTTGTGATGGATCTCGGCGCGGTCGGCCCGGATCGCATCCGCGAGCTCGTTGTAGAGCCGCTTCAGCTCCGCCACCTCGCGGTCGCCGCGCACGACCAGGCGCAGGCTGTGATCCCCGTCGCGCGTGGCACGGAGCGCGTTGCCGAGGTCCTCGTGCAGCTCGCGGATCGACTGGATGATGAGGTGCGCGCTCCAGAAGATCGTCGCCACGATCGCGAACGCCGCCAGCGCGAACGTCTCCCAGCCGCGCACGTACTGCACCGCAACGAACGTCACCGCGGCCGAGACGGTCGCCACCAGGGCGACGGCAATGGCGATGCGGTGGGAAAGCTTCACCGCGGGCGGCGCTCCAGCACCACGCCCAGCTTCTCCATCCGTCGATACAAAGCCTGCCTGCTCAAGCCCAGCGCCTCCGCCGCCCGCGAGACGCTGCCTTTCGCGTTCAGCAGCGCCATTTCGATCTGCGTCTTTTCGAACGGTACATCTTCCGCGCGGCTGTCCGCATCTGCAACGAGCCCGAGGTCGGCGGCGGTGAGCGTGTCGCCGGTGCTGACCGCGGTCGCGCGGGCGATCCGGTTCTGCAGCTCGCGCACGTTCCCCGGCCATTCGTGCGCGAGCAGCGCGGCGCGCGCCCCTTCGTCGAGCTTCTTCGGCGCCTTCACGAACGCGTCGGCCAGCGCGAGCACGTCCTCGCGGCGCTGGCGCAGTGGCGGGACCGCGAGCTCGACCACCGCGATGCGGAAGTAGAGGTCCTGCCGGAACGTGCCGCGCGCGATTGCCTGCTGCAGGTCGGCGTTCGTGGCGCAGAGGACGCGCACGTCGACGCGGCGCGTCTCGCTGGAGCCGAGGCGCTCGAACTCGCCCGTCTGCAGCACGCGCAGGAGCTTCATCTGCCCGGCCGCGGAGAGGTTACCGATCTCGTCGAGGAACAGCGTCCCGCCATGCGCCGCTTCGAAACGTCCGATGCGGAGGCGCGTGGAGCCGGTGAACGCCCCCGGTTCCGCGCCGAACAGTTCGCTCTCAATCAGCTCGTCCGGAATCGCGCCGGCGTTCACCTTCACGAGCGGCTTGTGCTTGCGGCGCGAGCCGGCGTGGATGATCTCCGCGATCTTCTCCTTCCCCGCCCCGTTCGGGCCGGTGATCAGCACCGGCACCTCGGACGGCGCGATCTGCACCGCCAGCGATACCACGCGCTGCATGGAATCGCTGGCGTAGACGATGCCGCGCAGGTCGTGCGCGCGGGCCAGCGCCTCGCGCGAGCGGTTGCGCTCCATCCGTTCGCGCTCCTCGCCGGCACGCAGCTCGCGCACGCGCAGGAGGCTGCGCACCGTGGCGATCAGCTTCGCATCGTCCCACGGCTTGGCGAGGTAATCGGTCGCCCCTTCCTTCACCAGCTGCACCGCCGTCTCCAGCGACGACCAGGCCGTCATCAGCAGGATCGGCAGCTCGGGATCGACGGCCCGCACGCGGCGGAAAAGCGCCACCCCTTCGTCCCCGCTCGTGGCCCCGGGCGTGAAGTTCATGTCCTGCAACAGCACGCCCGCCTCCCCCTTCTCCACGAATCGCACGGCCGCGTCGGGATCCGACGTGACCACCGACTCGACGTCGTGGAGATCGAACAGCAGCCGCAGCGCCTTCGCCACGGCCGGCTGGTCTTCGACGATGAGGACTTTGGTCATGGAGTTGTCAGGCGTTGTTAGCGTTGGTGTCGGGTGTCTGCGGCTTTACGCCCGAGCGATACACCCCAGATACCTGACACCCGACACCAGTTCTAACTATTTATACGCTCCGCGTAGCAATCGACGGCGGCACACGCGCGGCTCGCAATGCCGGCGGCAGTGTCGCAATGATCCCGTTGATCCACAACAGCACCATGCCGACTGCGACGAGCTGCCACGGCATCTTCACATCCGTCAGCTTCGAAACGAGCAGAAAGTTGAGCGCGTACGCGGCGCCGACGCCGATCGCGAGGCCGGCGGTGGTGGTGACCCAGTTCTCGATCAGGAAGTGGCGGAGGATGTCGCCGCGCGTGGCGCCGAGGGCGCGGCGCGTGCCGATCTGCTTCGTCCGTTCCGAGACCGAGAGCGCGGTGATGCCGAGGATGCCGAGGGCGGTGACGAAGACCAGCGCGATGATCAGCCCCGTCATCACGCCGACCGTGAGGCGCGCGGCAGCGAACCAGCCCGCCTTCTTCTCCGGCGTCGGCGCGAAGTCGACCACGCGGCCTCCATTCACCGCCACCAGCTTCTTCTCGATCTGCGCCATGACGGACGGCATCATGCCCGGCTCGGTGCGCACGAGATAGCGGAGGCCGCTGCGGTAGCTGCCGACCCGCGCCGGCAGAAAGATCGCGCGGTCGGCGAGGCCGCGCCACGTGTCGGGGTTGTAGCCGTACGGGTTGAAGAACGTCTCGATCACGCCGATGACCTGCAGCGGATCGCCGACCGTCTCACCGGCATCGGTGGCGAAGGCGATCGTCTTGCCGACGGCCCGGCCATCGGGGAACAACGCGTCGGCCACGGTCTTGGAGATGACCGTGACGCGCACCGGATCGGGCTGCGTGCCGATGCCGTGATCGCCTTCCTGGAAGCCGCGCCCTTCGATGATTTTGCTGCCGAGGGCCTGGAAGATGTCCTTCGTCGCGTAGTACTGCTGCGTCAGCTGGCGCTGGCCGCCGTCCACCGGCTTCACGCCGGTCGACGAACCGCCCCCTTCCCACAGCTGGAAGTGCGTATTGGCCACCGCCTTGACGCCCGGGATCGACTGGATGGCGCGGATGTCGGCGTCCGAGGTCATGTCGAGGGTCGCCGTCTCCTGGAACTCAGGGGTGAACGGGCGGGTGCGCACCCAGAGGATGTTCTCGTCGTCGAAGCCGGAGGGGCGATGGATCTTCGCGCGCTCCGCGATGATGACGTTGACGCAGTTGGTGACGATCGCGAGCGTCATCGCGATCTCGAGCACGAGCAGGAAGACGCGCGTGCGGTTGTGTTTCATCGCGCGGAGGATGGGGCCGATGTTCATGGTGATCTCCTATTGCACCTTGAGCTGCATCGCGGGCGGCACCGAGCAGACGCGCCACGCGGGGTAAATGCCGGCCACCGCACCGGCCACGAGCGAGAGGACGCCGGCCAGCAGCAGCATCTCGCCGTCGAGGCGCAGCACTTCGCCGCTGTGGACGAACTTCGCCAGGATCTTGAGCAGCCCGAACGAGAGGAGGATGCCGATCGCGCCTCCCGCCAGTCCGATCAGCTCGCATTCCACCAGGTGCTGCCAGAAGATCTGCGCCCTGCTCGCCCCCAGCGCACGCCGCACCGAGACCTCGGGGATGCGCGCCAGGAACTTGCCGAGGAGGATGCCGATCAGGTTGACCGAGCAGACCGCCAGGAAGAGCAGCGAGACGATGCTCATCGTGCGCACCGATTCCGGGATGAACTTGCTCCGCTCGATGATCTCCGGGACCGTGGAGATGCTGGTCTTCACCGGCCGGGGGAAGCGGCCGAGCTTCTTCTGGTCACGGGCGTAGTTGTTCAGCCAGTCCTGGTACGAGCGCTGCGCCGCTTCGTCCGGCAGCTCGACCCAGTACTCCAGCCAGACGATCTCGGAGTTGAGGAACTGCTCCGGGCTGTCGAGGGGCTCGTTCTTCCACCTGCTCGTGTTGCCGGCCGTCTGGACCTGCAGCGGCTCGACGAAGTTGAACGGGATGTAGATCGGTTCCGGCGGCCCGGTCGGGTTCCGGTCCAGCTCCCACGGCCGGATGGACGGACGCCACGGCTCGAGCACGCCCACGACGCGGAAGAAGCGGTCCTCGAGCCGGATCATCTTCCCCACGCTGTTGCCGCCGCCGAACACTTTCTCGTTCGTCTCGTGGTCGATGACCGCGACCGCTTCCGGCTTCGCGTCGGCGGCTTTCGACCATCCGCTGCCGTACGCGAACGGTGCGTCGAACATCTCGAAGAAATCGGAGAACGTCAGCCGGATGTCGGCCTGGAACGGCCGGGCCATCTTCGGATCGGGATGCACGAAGAACCTGGTGATGAACATCGGCGACTGCCGCAGCGGGATGTTCGAGCGCATCAGGTTGCGCGCATCGCGGTAGGTGACCTGGGACGGCAGCTCTTCCGGCTTCTCCTGGTTGTACGGCTTCTCCGTGCCCCAGGTGTCGAGCTGCACGTAGAACAGCTTGTCGCTCTTCCCCGGCACCAGCTCCTGCATATAGAGGTGGCGCAGCGTGACGAACGACGTGGAGACGCAGATGCCGATGGCGATCGCGGCGATGAGCAGCGCGGTCAGGATCGGGTTCCGCTTCAGGCTGGTGATGGCGGTCTTGACGTGATAGGTCAACATGTTGATCTTCCTGGCTTGCTCTCAGCTGAGCGTCGCCGTCAGGCCCGCGCCGGTCTCGCGCGCCAGCGTGATCTTCGGCCGTTCGAGGTCGACCACGCGTCCGTCGAATACGTGCAGCGCGCGGTTCGCGCGCTCGGCGCACTCGGGGCTGTGCGTGACCATGACGATGGTCGTGCCGGAGCCGTTGATGCGCTCGAGGAGGTCCATGATCTCGCGCGTCATCACCGAGTCGAGGTTGCCGGTCGGCTCGTCGGCCAGGATCAACTTCGGGTCGCCGGCCAGCACGCGGGCGATGGCCACGCGCTGCTGCTGGCCGCCCGAGAGCTGCGACGGCAGGTGGCGCGTGCGGGCCGACAGGCCGACCATCTCCAGCGCGCGCTCGATGCGCTGCTTGCGGTCGGCCGCGGCGAGGCCACGGTAGCGCAGAGGGACGTCCACGTTGTCGAAGACGTTCAGGTCGGGGATCAGGTTGAACGACTGGAAGATGAAGCCGATCGTGCTGTTGCGGATCTTCGACATCTCCCGGTCCGAAAGGCGGCTGACGTCCTTCCCGTCCAGCATGTACGTGCCGGAGTCGAACGTGTCGAGCAGTCCCGCAACGTTGAGGAAGGTGGTCTTGCCCGATCCCGAGGGACCGGTCACCGAAACGAACTCGCCTGCCTTGACGGTGAGCGAGAGGTCTTCGAGCGCGTGCGTTTCGATCGACTCGGTACGGTAGATTTTCTTGATGTGGGACATTTCGAGCATGGGTCTCTCCTAGCGAAGCATCACGTTCTTCGCGTCTTCGAAAGCACTGGTATCGGAGACGACGATCGTCTCCCCTTCTTTGAGTCCGTTGACGATCTCCACCTCGCCGATGCTGGAGGCGCCGACCACGATGTCGCGGCGGGTGACCGACTTGCCGTCGACCACATAGGCGGCGCGGCCGCCTTCCGCTTCGAGGAACGGTCCGCGCGCGACTTTCAGCACGTTCTGTTTCGACTCGAACGTGAGCCGGGTGGTGAGGCGCTGGTTCTGTCTCAGCCCCTGCGGCTGTTCGCCTTCGAACGCCACCGTGGCCACGAGCTGGCTGTTGACCACCTCGGGTGAGATCGCGGTCACGCGGCCCGGATACTCGCGGCCGAGGAACGTGATCTGCGCCGGGGTGCCGATCGCCGTCTCGTTCGCATACTCCTCCGGGAGCCCGATCTCGAGCTCCAGCGACGAGAGGTTGACCACCGCGAGGATGGCCTGGTTCGGCGCGACCGCATCGCGGTCCTGCACCGCCACCGAGGCCACCATGCCGTCGAACGGCGCGCGGATGGTGAGGTCGGTCACGCGCTTTTCGAGCTCCCCCGCGACCGACTGCTGCCGGAGGACCTGCTGCTCGCGCGTCGCCACTTCGAACCCGAGGGTCTCGCGCGAAAGGCCGAGCTCCCCTTTCGCCTGGCCGAGCTCCATCTCCGCGATGCGCACGTTGTCCTGCGCGGTCTCGAAGTCGGCCTTGTTGCTGAGCCCTTCCTTGAACGTCGTCGAGACGCGCTCGAGCTGCCGCTTGGCTGCCGCCACGCGCAGCGTGAGGAGCTCTACCTGCTGTTGCGCGCGGAGCTGCGCCTGACGCGCCACGATCTTCTGGCGATCGAGCTCGGCGCGCGACGTGAGCAGCTGGGACTGCGCCTGGTCGAGCGCCGCCTGCAGCTCCTTCGAATCGATCGTGGCCAGCACCTCCCCCTGCTTCACCTGCGAGCCGGCTCGGGTGCGCAGCGAGACGATGCCCTGGCCGGGCGAGAAGAGCGTCGGCGAGAGCGAGGCGACGACGCGCGCCTGCACGCTGATGTCGCGCAACAGGTCGCCGCGGCTGACCGTGGCGAGGCGGATCGTCTTCGCATCGACCGACTTCTCGGCCACGAACCACCGCCGCACCGCCGGAAAGACGACCGCCGCAACGATCAGCAGCACGACGCCGGCGACGGCGGCAATGATGATGCGGGGATTCCGCTGCGCCGCAGCGGGACGGTCCATCGAGGAACTGTTATGGATCATGACGGAGCGCTCTTAGCGCAACCGCGGTGCCATACGGATTGTGATTGTTTTCAGCAACTTAGCGTGTCCGGCAAACGTGTCCGTTGACACCTGTCCGCGGACAGATGTCCGGTGTGAGAGTATCTGCGCTCATGAAGCGCATCGCCTTCCTCCTGCTTTTGCTCGTCGCGTGTAAAGAAGGGCAGCGCACCGTCACGGATACGGGCACGATGGACATGCGCGACCCGATCGGCGTGAAGTACGTCGGCGCACCGGAACTGAACGTGCGCGCGCAGGCGGACGACAAGGCGCCCATCCTCGCCACCTACCAGAACGGCGAGGCGATCTCGATCCTCGTCGACAAAGGCGAATGGGTCGAAGTGCGCACCGGCGACCGCGCCGGCTGGGCACGCGCCGCCGACCTCACCGACGCCGCCGGCGCCGAGAAACAGGAAGAGAACCCCGAGCCGAAGTTCCGCGTCATGCCGATGCCCGTCTCCGCCCCTTCAGCGCGCGGCGAGATCTACATCGAAGCCGACGTGAACACCGACGGCGAGATCACCGCCACCCGCATGCTCGTCAACAGCACCGGCTCACCCGCCCTCGCAGCCCAGAACCTCGCCGCCCTGAAAACCGCGAAGTTCCACCCGATCGTGCAGAAGGGGGAGCGGGTGAAGTTCAAGTACTACCATCGGGTCACGTACTAGGGCGGGATTGAGGATTGAGGATTGAGGAGGACGTCGATGAGGCAACGCTCCTCAATCCTCAATCCTCAATCCTTCATCCTCAATCCTCAATCCCCCCTCACGTCTCATCCCTCGTAATCCACTTCTCCACCCGGGGCGGCTGCCACGCGTCGAACCTGCGCAGCAGCGCCTCGGCGTCGCTGCTCAGCATGGCGATGGCGCGGTACTCGTCCTTCACGAAGCGCTCGCGCACCGCGCGGTCGATGAACTGCATCAGCGGCGAGAAGAAGCCGTTCACGTCGAGGAAGCCGAGCGGCTTCTGGTGCAGGCCCAGCTGGGCCCACGTCCAGACCTCGAAGATCTCCTCGAGCGTGCCGAGGCCGCCGGGAAGGGCGATGAAGGCGTCGGCGAGATCGGCCATCATCGCCTTCCGCTCGTGCATCGTGTCGACGATGCGCAGGTCGGTCAGGCCGCGATGGCCGACCTCCCGCGCCCAGAGCGCGTGCGGGATCACGCCGATCACCTCGCCGCCCGAGGCGAGCACGGAATCGGCGAGCTCCCCCATCAGCCCCACGCTGCCGCCGCCGTAGACGAGCGCGATCCCTTCGCGCGCGAAGAGCTCACCGAGGTGCCGGGCCGCCTCGGCGTACTCACCGCTGCTGCCTTTGTTCGAGCCACAGAAAACGCAGATACGCCGGATCACGCTACAGCCCTGCCTCGTCTCATTCCGTAATCGTATCGTCAGGAGCGCGTCACCCTACGGCGCGTAACGCCGCGTCGGGATCCCCTCGCTCTTGCTGATGCTCAGTGCGGCGAAGGTGCGGATCAGGCGGCGGCCGTCGGTGTCGCCGCTTTCGTAGGCGCGGCAGAGCATGGCCACTTTCTGCGGGGTTTCCGACGCCGAGATCGTGAAGCCCTCGGATGGTTGTTGCGTCTCGCGCGTGCTGGTCTTCGTCCAGGCGCCCGCGCGGAACTCGCAGCGGATGAAGTCGTCCCCCTTGCCGGTCTGGAACGACTGCGCCGCGAGCGCGGGGATGCCGTTCGCGTTCGCGCGTTGCTCGTCGAGCGCACGCGCCACGCAGGCCTGCACGATGTCGCGCAGGATGCCTTCGCACGCCGGATCCTTCGTCAGCACCAGCAGGCCGGTGTGAAAGAGCGACTTCTCGAACTGCGAGCGCGCCACTTTCTCCGCCTTCGTCCGCCGCACTTCGCACAGCGCCCGGAAGCGGCGGCCTTCCCACTCGAACGTCAGAGTCGCGGTGCCGCCGACCGGCGGGAGCGGCTCCTGATGCGCAACGCGGACGCCCGCCAGCGACACGTCCATCACGAAAATGACGACGTTGCCCATGGTGCCGCGAATGCGCTGCACGGGCGTCACACGGCCGAACTGACGGCGCTCGTCGGGCGTACTCTCGAGTGCACTCTGCATGAAAAGGGAAACCCAGACCCGTGCCGATTATACGGGAGGTCCTCGGGATGTCCGGAGGAATTCGCTTCCTCCGCGCGCGTTAAGGGTGCGAATGCAGCAATTTAGATACGACATCCGCAACGTAGCCATCATCGCCCACGTCGACCACGGCAAGACCACGCTCGTGGACGCCCTCCTCAAGCAGGCCGGAGCCATCCGCGCCAACCAGGTGGTCGACGACCGCGTGATGGACTCGAACGACCTTGAAAAAGAGCGCGGGATCACCATCCTCGCGAAGAACACCTCGATCCGTTATCTCGTCGACCAGCCCGACGCCCTCGGACATCCGGTACACCACGAGCCGACGCATACCGCCAGCGGCCACGACCTCCCGGCGGAGTTCATTCACCCCTCGGAAGTTAAGATCAACATCGTCGACACCCCCGGCCACGCCGACTTTGGCGGTGAGGTCGAGCGCGTGCTGTCGATGGTCGACGGCGTGATCCTGCTCGTCGACGCGGCCGAAGGCCCGATGCCGCAGACGCGCTTCGTGCTGCGGAAGGCGCTCGGACTGGGCCTGCTGCCGATCGTGGTCATCAACAAGATCGACCGCCCCGACCAGCGCGCCACGGAAGTCGTCAATGAAGTCTTCGACCTGATGATCGAGCTCGGCGCCAGCGACGAGCAGATCGACTTCCCGATCCTCTACGCCATCGGCCGCAGAGGGATCGTGCGCCACGAGCTCACGGATACGACCGAGGATTGCCGGCCGCTGTTCGACGCCATCCTGAAGCGTATCCCGCCGCCGGCCGGCGTGCAGGACGCGCCGCTGCAGCTGCTGGTCAGCGCCATCGATTACAACGAATACCTCGGACGCCTCGGCGTCGGCCGCATCCAGCGCGGCACGATCCGCGTCAACACCGACGTCATCCTCATCCTCCGCGACGGCTCGCACAAGAAGGGACGCATCACGAAGCTGTGGGCGTTCGAAGGACTGAAGCGCGCGGACGTCGAATCGGCCTCCGCCGGCGAGATCGTGGCAGTGGCCGGCTTCGCCGACGTCGAGATCGGCGAGACCTTCACCGCCGCCGACGCACCGGAGCGCCTCGAGCCGATCGCCATCGACGAGCCGACCGTCTCGATGCAGTGGATGGTCAACGACTCCCCGTTCGCAGGGACGGAAGGCAAGTACGTCACCTCCCGCAACATCAAGGAACGGCTCGAGCGCGAGCTGCGCAAGGACGTCGCCCTGCGCGTGCGCGAGACCGGCCAGGCCGACCGTTTCGAGGTCGCCGGCCGCGGCGAGCTGCATCTCTCGATCCTCGCGGAGAACATGCGTCGCGAGGGCTACGAGTTCGCGCTCTCGCGCCCGCAGGTCATCCTCAAGACCATCAACGGCCAGACCATGGAGCCGTACGAGGCGCTCGTGGTCGACATCGAGGAAGTGCACACCGGCCCGATCATGGAGAAGCTGCAGCAGCGCCGCGGCGAGATGACCGACATGGTCAATCCCGGCACCGGCCGCGTGCGCATCGAGTTCAAGATCCCGACCCGCGGCCTGTTCGGCATCCGCACGGAGTTCCTCTCGGAAACGCGCGGCACCGGCCTGCTGTACCACACGTTCCTCGAGTACGGGCCGTACCGCGGCGAGCTCGCGAGCCGCAACCGCGGCGCGCTGATCGCCAAGGAAGCGGGCGACACGACCGCGTATGCCATCGAGCCGCTGCAGGAGCGTTCCTCGCTCTTCCTCGGACCGGGCAACAAGGTCTACGGCGGCCAGGTCGTCGGCGAGAACTCGCGCGACGTCGACATGGTCGTCCAGGTCTGCCGCGCGAAGCACCTCACCAACATGCGCGCCTCCGGCTCCGACATGGCCGTCAAGCTCACCCCTCCCCGCCTCCTGACGCTCGAGCAGTGCCTGGAGTGGATCGAGGACGACGAGCTGGTGGAAGTGACGCCGGAATCGATCCGCATCCGCAAGACCATCCTCGACCACTCGCAGCGCGACGTGGAGCGGAAGAAGGCGAAAAAGGCCGCGGCCGAGGGCTGATTCACCAATACTGATGGAACGGCGGCTCCCTTCCGCCGCCGTTCGCCGCCGCCGGTTGCCTTTCTTCCGTCCGGGACCTACGTTGACGAAACGGTTCCCATAAAGAAGGAGTCTCCAATGCGAATCTCGCTCGGCGGATTGGGTGCGTCACTGCTGGTGACGTTGGCGGTTGCAGCGCAGAACGGCGGCACGGCTTCGAACGGCGACTTTCAGTTCGCACTGACCGGCGCGACGGGGGCGATCCAGTACGACGCGCGCTTGCACGGAACCAGCGCGCAGGGCCAGATGACGTTCAACGGCGCCATCGAGATCTCGAACGAAGATGTCGACGGCACCGGCAACGTCACACCACCCGCCGTCTCCAACGTGAGCCTGACGGTCAGCTTCGATTGCCTCCGCATCAACGGCAATCGCGCCGCAATGAGCGGCACGGTGTCGTCGTCGAACGTCCCCGAGTACCTCGGCCTGCGCGCCCTGCTGGCCGTCCAGGACAACGGCGAAGGCAGCAAGGCGCCGGCGCGCGACAGGTTCACCTGGGGCGTCTATCGCACGAACGCGATCGACTGGATCCCCATCGACGCCGAAGACGATAACGATACCGGCGCCACCCTGACCTGGCTCGCCTCGGACGCCGAGCGGCTCGACGACGTCCCCGTCGTCATGAACCAGCCGCCCGGCGGCATCGACTGCAAGAGCTTCCCCTTCGACTCCTATGCCTTCGAAGACCTCCCACACGGAGCGGGGAACATCCAGATCAAGCCGTAAGGCGGGCCCCGGCTACAGATCTTTCGCCGTGCGGGTATGGAGTGCGGTAACGCCAGTTACCGCTCTGACTGCTTCTGTTCGTGCAGCAGACCGAGGCTGGTGCAATCCCGCCTCGTGGCACGAGCGAGGCTGGACCTGCTCGCGTTGCAGGACGAGCAAAAGCAGGAAGAGCGGTAACTCGCGTTACCGCACTCCAAACCCGGCGTAGTTCGCAACTCCCGGAACCTCACCCCAGCCTCTTCGTCACCAGAATCGCAGGCTTCGAACCATTTCAGTTCTTCCATAACTGCACTGCCCCTACCCTTCCGGCACCGGCCGCTTCCCAGCCGACATCGTCCAATTTACTCCGTGGAGAGACCCTCCGCGGACTCCGCCGGAGGTCTGTTTTCATGATTCGCCGACTCTCTCTCGTATTGGTTCTCGCCCTGCTGGCATTCGTGCCGGCGGCGGTGGCGCAGACGAGCGTTCCCGACGCTCCGTTCTATACGCGCACCGTCAACATCCCCGCCGGACAGACCGTGAGCGTGGACGACACGCTCGTCCACACGGCCTGCGATCCCGCCGGCACCCGGTACGAGGTCGTCGTCAGGAACGGCAATCCCGACGGCTCGAACATGGTCGTCACCGCGATCACCGAGATCGACGGCTTCGACATGGCCGGCGATCCAATCGCTGATGGCGCGCCGAGCTTCGTCGGAGATACGTTCGACTTTCAGCCGGTCAACACGGTCCGTCTCGGCGGCACGGCACCCGCCGGCAGCGCGGCGGTGATCGCGATGGAGATCTGGCGCAAGCCGATCTCCTCGGCCATCCATTCGCAGACCTACACCTTCCCGCAGGCCACCACGAACAAGCAGTTCACCGCTTCCTTCGCCGCCACGAACCTGACCGACCGCGCCACGCTGGTCATCACGCGCACGGGCGGGCTGCAGGCCGCCGACCAGTTCACCATTTCGCTGAACGGCACCTCGCCTCGCAAGACCAAGGCGGACTTCACCGCGACGACGCAGACACGCGTCTTCCACGTGACGCTGAATGCGACGAACTCGCTGGTCGTCGAGGCCGTGGCCGCATCGCAGGCATCCACCGTGACGGTAAAGGTCTACCGGCACGTCGCCGACACCGTGGCCCCGGCGATCGCCTTCACCGGCACGGTGCCCACGGTGGTCGGCACCAGCACCTACACCTTCAACGGCACCGTCACCGACGCGAGAGGCATCGCTTCGCTCACGCTCAACGGAGAAAGCGTTCCGTTCTCCGCGACGAACGGCGCCTTCACGAAAGCCGTCACGCTCACGCACGGCGCGCCCAACACCTTCACCTTCATCGCATACGACTGCACGGGCAAAGGGACCAAGGCCGTCAAGACGATCACATGGGATCGCGATGCGCCCGTGGTCCTGGTGACCAGTCCCCCGGCCAACTCCTTCACCAGGACGACGCTCGCGGTCGACGGCACGGCTACCGACGATACGGGTACGCGGCCCGTCGTGAAGGTGAACGGCACGACCGCGCAATATTCGGATGCCACCCGGTGGCGAGCCACCATCACCCTTTCTGCGACGCCCGAGGGTCCGAGGAACATCACCGTCGTCGCCACGGACGCGGCGGCGCACTCGACGACCGTGACGCACCCGGTGGTCCTCGACTCCACGCTGCCGACGATCACCGCCGCCATCAGCCCGGCACCAACGGCGGAGGGATGGAGTCCCGCGGGCGCAACGGTCACGTTCACCTGTAACGACAGTGCCAGCGGCATCCAGCTCTGCATGCCGATGGAGCCCGTGGCCATCCAGCATGGGCGCTACGGCATCAAGGGAACGGCCATCGACAGGGCGGGGAACATGGCCATCCTCAACCAGGCCGTCAAAGGCGACGGCCTAGGGCCGGAGCTGGGGTACGACCAGAGGGATTACTCGACGCAGCCGGCATACGTCCTCACCGGCAATGGTCTCGACTTCGAGTCCGGGCTCGCCACCGTCACCTGCAACGGCATCGCGGGGACGGTCAGCGGTGAGAACTTCACCTGCACCGTGCCGCTCGTCACCGGCCCGAACGCCATCACCATCATCGGCACCGACAAGGTGGGCAACGAGACCCGCGAGGAGTTTACAGCCAAGCTCGACGAGGAGGCGCCGCAACTGACGATCGCCTCGCCGGCCGACGGCGCGTACGTCGGCGCGCAGGTCACCGTCAGCGGCACCGCTTCCGACAACGATCACATCAACTCCGTCAAGGTGAACGGCAACTCCTTCGTCCTCACGGACGGCGAGTTCTCCACCACGGTCGCACTGACGGCCGGCAGCAACACCATCATCGTCGAGGCGAAGGACGGCGCCGGAAACGTCACCATCAAGACGGTGACGGTCGTGGCCGACGCAGCGCCGCCGACCATCACCGCGACACTCACGCCGCCGCCTGGTGCGAGCGGCTGGAACGCCGCCGGCGCCACCGTCACGTTCACCTGCAACGACGAAGGCAGCGGCATCGCGAGCTGCAGCGACCCGGTCACATTGACGGAGACGGGCGTCCATCCCCTCATCGGGATCGCGAGGGACAACGCCGGCAACCAGGCGACCACCGCGCTCGTCGTGAGGATCGACGCCGAGGCCCCGCAGCTCACGTTGCAGACGCTGCCCGACGCGGTGAAGCAGTCGCCGGTCACGATCAGCGGCAGCATCTCCGACGCGCTCTCCGACGTCGCCACCGTCGAATGCGAGGGGGTGGCGGCGACGCTCAGCGGCTCCACGTTCACCTGCACGGTGCCGCTCGTCGCGGGCTCGAATTGGCTCGTCGTCACCGCCGCCGACAACGCCGGCAACCGCGCCACCGCGACCCGCGTCGTCATCCTCGACCAAACGGCACCGGTCATCACGATCGCTCAGCCGGCGGACCAGTCGGTCGTCAACACGCCAACCGTCCGTATCACCGGATCCGTCGCCGACGACGATCAGCTCTCGACGTTCCGCATCGGCGGCGCGAGCGTGACGCCGGTGAACGGGCAGTTCGACCGGACGATCAACCTGACGCAGGGAAGCAACACGATCCTCTTCGAGGCAACCGACCGTGCCGGCAACAGCGGCTCGGCCGTGCTGCACGTCAGCCGCTACGTCGTCCCGACAATCTCCATCACCTCTCCGAAAGACCTCGTCGTGCTGCGCAATACGACGGTCACCGTCACCGGTGTGGTCAGCGACCCGACCGCTACTGTCGACGTGAACGGCGTCACCGCGGCGGTGAACAGCTCCGGCACGTTCACGGCGAATGGCGTGGCGCTGCAGCAGGGACGCACCGTCGTCACGGCCAACGCCACGTCGCCTTCCGGCGGCACCGCCACGACCAGCATCAACGTCTACCGCGACTCGATCCCGCCGCGCCTTCAGGTCTACTCGCCGGAAGACGGCGCGATCGTGTACGCGTGGCCGATCTCCATCTCCGGCATGGTCGACGACATCGTGGTCGGCACGATCAACTCGCAGCAGATGCGCGTGACGGTCAACGGGCAGCAGGCCACCGTCTCGAACCGCGCGTGGCTGCTGAGCGACGTCGCGCTGGCGCCCGGTCCGAACACCCTCCTCATCACCGCGACCGACGAGGGTGGGAACGCCACCACTGTGTCGTACACCGTGACGCTGGTCGTCGCCCCGCCGAAGCCGCATCTCGAGATCGTCTCCGGCAACTCGCAGGCGGCGACCATCGGCACGCTGCTCCCGGCGCCGGTCGTCGTCCGCGCGATCAACTCCGACGGCACGCCGGTGGCCAATGCGCCGCTCACCTTCTCGATCATCGACAACGACGGCCTCCTGACCGCGGGTGACAACACCGCGCGTGCCGTCAGCGTCAGCACGGATGCGCAGGGGCAGGCCTCGGCCCGCTGGACGCTCGGGCATCGCGCCGGCGCCGGCAACAACCGCCTCTCCGTCAGCGGCGGCGCGACCTTCGCCGCACCCATCGAGGCAACCGCCGCCGGGGCCATGGCTCCGGCCAGCCTGATCGTCGTCGACAGCGGCAACAACCAGTACGGCATCGCCTCCGACACCCTGCCAAGGCCGCTCGTCGCCATCGTCGTCGACGCCGGCAACAACCGCCTGGCGAACGTCCCCGTCACCTTCAACGTGACGAAAGGCGGCGGCAGCTTCGACGGCCAGCCGTCGCTCACCGTGCAGACCGACAGCGACGGCCGCGCCATCGCCCGCCCGACCCTCGGCCCCGACGAAGGCGAAGACAACAACACCTTCGCCGTGTCCGCCGCGAACGTCACGCAGGGCGTCTCGTTCACCGCCTCGGGCCGGACCGCGAAACCGGCGGCGGCGACGAGCGTCACCGGAGTCATCCTCGACAACACCACCATTCCGATCGCCGGTGTCTCCGTGCGCATCGACGGCACCAGCCTCGTGACGCAGACGAACGCGCAGGGACAGTTCACCCTGAGCGGCGTTCCGGTCGGTTACGTGAAGCTGTTCGTCGACGGCAGCACCGCACAGCGCTCCGGCACCTGGCCGACGCTCGAGTACGCGCTCTACACCCTCCCCGGTGTGGCGAACGACATCGGCATGCCGATCTATCTCGTCGAGATCGACAACACGCATTCGCTGTTCGTCGACGACACCACCGGCGGCACGCTCACGCTCCCCGAGCTCCCGGGCTTCGCACTGAAAGTGGCGCCGGGCGCCGCTACCTTCCCCGGCGGCGGCCGCACCGGCCACGTTTCCGTCACCCTCGTGCACGCCGACCGCATGCCGATGGCGCCGGGATTCGGGCAGCAGCCGAAGTTCATCGTCACCATCCAGCCGGCCGGCACTCACTTCGATCCGCCGGCGCAGCTCACGCTGCCGAACGTCGACGGCATGGCGCCGGGTGAAGTGACGGAGATGTACTCCTTCGATCACGACCTCGGCCAGTTCGTGGCCATCGGCACCGCCAGCGTGAGCAAAGACGGCGCGACGATCACGTCCGATCCGGGCGTCGGGATCATCAAAGGCGGCTGGCACTGCGGCGGGAACCCGTCCGCGGGCGGTACGGGAGCGCACTGCGGCGAATGCCTCTTCTGCGACGGTGAAATCTGCAAGCCCGATCCGGCGCAGGAAGGAGCCACGTGCCAGGGAGTGCCCTGCAAGCAGTGCCGTAATGGTGTCTGCACCGGGATCACCACGCAGGAGCCGTCAGCTACGGCCGCCAACGTCACGATTGCGCAGGTTCCGCCGACATGGACCTTCACGGGCAGCCTGGCGGCCAACTACGGCGGGACTGTAGGTGAAGACATCCAGGTCTCGATGAGTGGCCGGTGCAACAATGGCAGCCTCCGTCTGGTCCTGAAGGGCGTCACCGGCCAGTACTCGACAGCTTCGCGGATTTTCGCGAACCAGAGCGAGCCCACCGGTACGACTCAAGCGAATTTTTGCGATCAGGCGCGCGCTCTCTGGCACTTCGGCAACTGCCGGCCGCCTGCGACTCCGGTCGATGACTACTACATGGTCAGTGCCGTCCAGGCGCACGAGAACGCCCATGTCAGCAAGCTGCTGGCACCGCTGCAGGCGCTCCTGCCGCAGATGATCACCACTCTCGAATACGACGTTCCGATGCAGCCGGGCGACAACCCGCAGACAGTCCTCAACACCGAGATCAACTCGCCAGGGTTCAAAGCAAAGATCCGCACATTCACGACTCAGTGGCAGACCACCACCAAAACCGCCGGCGACGCGGATGACCAGACTGCCGGCAGCGCGACCTACGCCGCTGAATACGCGGTCCTCAACCCGCGGCGCCAGGCGATCTGCGCCCAGGCGAACACGAACAGCTGGGGCGCCTGCACCTACTGCGCCGCCAACATGCCGAACTATCCGAACTGCCAGTGAGCACGGAGCAACTACTCATGAACATCAAACATCTCATCGTTGTCGCTCTTGTCTGTGCAATCGCCGGAAGGGCGTTCGGAGCTGACGAGCCACGACCCGAACGGCACGCGCTGAAAGAAGTCCATGCCTCCAGCCGTCTTCCGCGAGGAATCGCGATTTTTCTCGAGATCGCAGACGAACAATCGCAACACACCGCCGGCATCCACGCAAAGATCGTGTTCGTCAACAAGGGCTCATCGCCCGTGACGCTGCTCAATCCCGAGGCCCAGACGCTTCTCCTCGTCGCGGACGAGCACGGGCCGCGGCAATCTCCTGCCTCGCTGCACCAGATGGTGCCGGGCGGTAGTCTCGGCGAGGAACTGCCGAAAACCACGCTCGCTCCCGGCGCCGAGCTCGTTCTGCCGGTGGCCGTGGAGACCGTGTTCTCGCTTCTGCCCGAGCCCCCCCTCGCCGTTGATGAACAAAAAGGCGAGGGCACGCTCCACGCGGTGGCATCAGCGTACGGCCGCCGCGATGCGCAAGCGATCGAGCCGGTTGCGCCGGGGACTTACTTCGTTCGTGCGCACACCATGCTCATCGAGTCCGGCCTTCCGGCCGGACAGACCGGCCGCATCTTCGAATCTCCGGCGGTCAAAGTCGTCATTGGCGGAGGTGCCCGGTGAAACGATCCCTGCTCTTCTTCCTGCTGCTCCTGCTCTTACCGCTTGCGCTGCACGCCCAGGCGGTGCCGAAGCTCGACGAAAACTGCGTCGTCACCGTGCTCAATCGCGTGGCTCGGGTGAGTGCCAGCGGCTCCTGGGTCCTGCCGAACATCCCGACCAACAGCGGCATGGTCCGCGCCCGGGCCACCTGTCAGAAGGACGGCGTCACCTACTTCGGGCAATCGAACTTTTTCGTCGTGCCGCCGCTCGGCGTCATCGACAAGGTGACGATTCACTTCGACGCACCGAAACCGGTGCCGGGGAAGCTCTCCTTCGATGCACCGGCCGCCACGATCCTCCAGGTCGGCGCGACGCTGCAGCTCACGGCGAAGGTGACGTATGCCGACAATAGCGTCGCCGACGTCACGCTCCCCGCCGCCGGCACGAACTACGTCATCAGCAATCCAGCCGTCGCCACGATCTCCGACTCCGGATTCGTCACAGCGCTGGCTCCCGGCGCCATCGTCGTCACCGCGACGAATGAAGGGACCCTCGCGCTGCTCCGGCTCACCGTCTCCGGCTCGTCCGACTCCGACGGCGACGGCATGCCCGATCAGTGGGAGCTCGACAACGGCTTCGATCCCGAGAACCCGGCCGACGCCGCGCTCGACGCGGACAGCGACGGCCTCACGAACGCCGCCGAATACGGCCAGGGGACGAACCCGCGCCAGGTCGACAGCGACGGCGACGGCGTCACCGACGGCGTCGAAGTGCAGACCGGGACGAATCCGATCGATCCGGCCAGCTTCGATCTCGGCCGCGCGCTCAGCTCCATCGCCGTCACACCGGCGAACGTCGTCATGATGACGACGCCGATCGCAACCGAGGTCACGCGGCAGTTGCAGGTGACCGGAACGCTGCTCGACGGGCGGTCCATCGACCTGACGCAGGCCGTACGCGGGACCACCTACTCCTCGGCCGATCTCGCCATCGTCTCCTTTGCGTCCGGCGACGGCATCCTGCTCGCCGGCAACAGCGGCCGCACCACGGTCACGGTGCGCAACAACGGCTTCACCGCGACTACAACCGTCAACGTGAACGCGCTCACGCGCATCGCCGTCGCCTCCATCCCGCTTGACAACACGGCCACAGGAGTCGCCCTGGCCGGCGACACCGCGTACGTCACGACCGTCCTCGGCAAGCTGCACGTCATCGACATCGCGAAGCGCGGCGCACCGGTCGTGAAGACCGTGTTCACCGTCGGCACCAACGCGCGCGACGTCACCGTCCGCAACGGCATCGCCTACATTGCCGCCGGAACCGCGGGCGTCGTCGTCGTCGATGTCTCCAACCCTGCTGCCCCCGCGCTCGTGACCACCTTCGACACGCCGGGAGAGGCCAACGACCTGTACCTGAGCGGCAACTACCTCTACGTGGCCGATCGCATGGGCGGGCTGCGCGTGATCTCCGTCGCCAACCCGGCCGCTCCGCAGGCGGCCGGCAACCTCGCGCTGCCCTTCGCCGCGATGAGCGTCGCGGTCTCCGGCAACACCGCCACCGTCGTCTCCGGCGGCAAGCTCTACACCGTCGACGTGCAGAATCCCGCCGTGCCGCTGCAACTGGGCAACGTGGCCGTGCCGAACGCCGAGGAGGTGGAGATCGACGGCAACTTCGCCTACGTCGCGGCTTACACCAGCGGCTTCACCATCGTCGACATCACGCAGCCGGCCGTCCCGATTCCCGGCGCGTCGATCGCGAATCAGTTCTACCCGCACGACCTCGCGATCCAGGGCGGCTACGCCTTCTTCGCCGACGAACTGTTCGCGAACGCCATTCCGGTGGTCGACGTCAGTACGCCGGCCACGCCCCAGTATCGTGCCGCCCTCAATCTCACCGCGTTCGGAGACCCGAACGGTTACGCGATCGAGGCGGACGCGTATTACGCCTACCTCGGCGCCGGCGCCCAGTTCCTGATCGCGCAGCATTCGATCGAGAACGACGAAAACGGCATCGCGCCGTTCGTGCGCATCACGTCTCCGGCAGCGGGGAGCCTGCTCGTCTCCGGCGCGCAGCAGCGCGTAACGCTGGAGATCTCGGATGACGTCGGAGTGGCCATCGTCAGCGCCACGATGAACGGTCAGACGCTGACTGCCATCGCGAATCCGCCGTACTCGACGAACTTCACGGTCCCGGGCGTGCGGACCACCATCATGGCCAGGGCCACGGACTTCGCGGGCAACGAGACGGTCGTGCAGGAGACGTTCGACGTCTCCAGCGGCGACCCCGGCACCAACATCACCGGACGCGTGCTCACGAAGACGCTGGATCCGGCCGCCGGTGCTGTCGTGACGCTGTACAACACCTGGCCCGCCCGCACGGCCACGGTCGCGGCGGACGGCACCTTCACGATCCTCAATGCTCCGACGACACTCGGCGACCTGCGCATCGAGGCGAAGTATCGGTTCGGGACGCAGGAAGTGTTCGTGGTGGCGCCCAACCTCCCGCCGGTCGCCGGCGGCACCACGGTCTACCCCGACCTCATCCTGCCGGGAGGGTTGCAGATCGCGATCTCCTCGGCGATGGCGGGACAAACCGTCATCGCGGGCCAGACGGTACCGATCCACATCGAGGCGTCCAACGACAACAACGGCTGGGGGATCGGCTGGATCTATCTGTTTGCCAACGACGAACAGGTGCAGCTCATCTCCAGCGGGAACCTGCCGTACAACGGCACCTACCTCGTCCCGAACGGCGTCACGTCTCTCTCCCTGAGGGCACGCGCGTCCGACTCGGTCACGGACGGCTATCTCGACTCGACGACCATCAACTTCAACGTCATCCCCGATCCGCTGACGACCGTCGTCGGCCGCGTCCTCAGGGACGACGGCACGCCGGTCGCCGGGGCGACCGTGACGTCCACGCCTCACGGCGGCGCGCTGCTCACCACGGGCGGCGGTGTCGCGGCCGAGGCGATCGGCGGCCTCTCGACGCTCACCGACGCGAACGGCGTCTTCCGCTTCGACGGCGCGCCGACCACCGACGTCTACGAGCTTTACGCCACGTACACGGCCGGCGAGATCACGTACCTCGGCGCCGCACCGGCCGTCACGCCGGTCCGCGCCGGCACCACCACGATCCCGGACATCCTGCTGGGCCCCGGCCCGAAGGTCACGCTCGCGCCGTCGATTCCGCTCGGCACGACGCTCGTGCACAACGAGCCGTTCTCCTTCACGATCAATGGTTCCGCCGATCCGGGCGAGACCCTCACCGAGATCTACGGCTACGTCAACGGCGAGCAACGCTGGTGGTTTGGCGACAGCAGCAGCCTGCCGTACACCTTTGACACGACGATCCCCGCGGACGTCAACACGTACGTCCTCGAGATCGTCGCCACCGACTCGCGCGGCAACAAGGCGCGTGCGACGCTCAGCTACGACGTGATTCCCGATCCCGGCTCGACCCTGACCGGCACGGTCAATGCTGCCGACGGCACCCCTGTCGCCGGCGCGCTCGTCACGGCACGACGGACGCTCGGCGACAACGTGCTCGGCTGGGAGGGGCAGTTCCTCGGTCCCCTCGGCCCGGTGGAAGCAACCACCGATGCGCAGGGCAACTACACCCTGACCGGCGTCTCGACCATCGTCGGTGACGTCATCGTCGAGGCCACGAAAGCATCGGCCAGCGGCGGTCTGACCGGAGAGTCGGCCGTCGTCCACCCCGTGCGCTCAGGCACCGTCCCCGTGCCCGCGATCACGCTCGCCGAGCCGGGCGCTGTGAAGGCGCAGATTCCGGTCGACACATTCTCCAACTGGACCGAGATTCACGGCCAGAAACTCGCCATCGGCAACGGCGGCGCCGTTCACTTCATGGACCTCGTGAATCCGGTACGGCCGAAGCTCCGCGGCTCGCTCGTGCTCGCCGACTGGCAGTGGGTGAACGTCATCAAGTTCACCGCCGACGGCAATCGCGCCCTGATCCTCATGGACGATCCGAAGCTCGTGATCGCCGACGTCTCGAATCTCGACGCGCCCACGGTGCTGGGGGAGATGGAGCTCGAAGGCTACGGCTGGCCGTTGAGCGCCGCCATCGACGGCTCGATCCTCGCGGTCGCAAGCGATGACCTGATCCTCGTCGACATCAGCAACCCGGCCGCCCCGGTGGAGGTCGGCCGCCTCACACCGGCGCGAGACATCAACTACATCGCGCTCTCCGGCCACACGGTGATCGCCACCGACGGGGAGAGTGTCAGCGTCATCGACATCACCGACCCGTCGAATCCCGTGCTGCGCAGCCGCACCGTGGTGACGCAGCGCCTCGATGGCGTCGTGACCGAAGGCACCCGCGCCTATCTCACCGGCGGGACCGAGCTGGCCATGCTCGACTTCAGCGACCCGGTGAACCCGGTCCTGACCGCGAACGCCACCCCCCTGGCGCCGTTCGAAACGTGGGTGGTCGCCAAAGCAGGCAATCGCGTGTTCGTCGGTGGCGATCCGGGACCGGCGGAGGGACGCATCGAGATCGTCAACATCAGCACGCCGGCTGCCCCGACGCATACCGGCAGCATCAGCGACGTGACGATGGCTCCGTATCGTCCGGGGTGGCTGAGCGCTACCGACCAGTATCTGGCAGTGACCGGCTGGTACCGCCACGACGATCCGCGCGCCCATCCCGAGGCCGGCTCCATGATCTATATCGTCCGTATCCCGGAACCCACTCCATGAACCGTCGCAACCTCTTTCGTGCCTTCGCTGCTGCCGCCGCCACCGCGGCGGCAGCACCCTTCTCTCTCAAGGCGTCCACGCCTGCATCCTCGTCCTCCCACGCGGCCACGTCGCGCGCGGAGCGTGTCTACCAGGCACGCCTCCGCGCGGCGAATGCCATCCGGACACACGGCGCCGTGGCCATGCCGTTCAACGGCGACGAGGAGCGCTACCCGCTGAAATGGGGCCGCTACTCGAAAGGCCTGCCTCACGACGCCCTCGGCAACCCCGACATGCCTTCGTACAAGGCATACCTCGAAGCGGTGCTCGATCCCGAGCACGAGCGCCTCGAGCGCATCCCCCTCGGGGGCTATCTCAAGCTCGCCAACCCGCAGGCGGCGCATGCGATCGATCTCGTCGGCCCCGACTCCTCGCAGCTCGCCATTCCGGTCCCGCCGGCGTTCGCCACTGCGTGGCAGGCCGCAGAGTTGACGGAACTCTACTGGCACGCCGCGTTGCGCGACGTGCCGTTCGCCGCCTGGGAGACCGATCCGCTGGTGGCGCGCGCCTGCACGGAGTTGAACAGGCTCTCCGACTATCGCGGGCCTAAGCCAGTGACGCCGGCCACGCTCTTCCGCGGCAGCTCCGTGGCCGCGCGGCGCGGTCCGTACATCTCGCAGTTCCTCGTGCGCGACATCCCGATGGCACCGATCCGGGTGCCGCAGAAGATCCGCACCGCCGCCGCCGGCCACGACTGGCTCACCGACCCTGGCGACTGGCTCAACATCCAGAATGGCCAGCTCGCGCCGGTGCCCGATTTCGACAAGACGCCCCGCTACGTCCTCAGCGGCCGGGATCTCTCCGAGTACATGCACCGCGATTTCACCTACCAGGTGGGCATGTGCGCGACGGCGCAGCTCTTCAAGATGAGCGCTCCGCTCGACGGCGGCGTCCCCTACCAGTACTCGATCACGCAGGGCGGATTCGTCACGTTCGGCGCCTCCGACATCTTCCACCTCGTCGCCACCATCGCGAACCTCTCGCTCAAGGCGGCCTGGTACCAGAAGTGGCTCGTGCACCGTCACGCGCGCCCCGAGGAGCTCGGAGGGAAGGTGCACTTCGCGAAGGTGAAGAAAGAGCGTTCGCCGCTCCATGCCGACATCCTCGACGCGGACGTGCTCTCCGTCATCCACGACCGGCACAAATCGTTTTTCCTGCCGCAGGCCTATCCCGAGGGAGCGCCGGCGCATCCGGCCTATCCGTCCGGACATGCGGTGATCGCCGGCGCCTGCGCGACGGTGCTCAAAGCCTGCTTCGCCGAATCATGGGTGCTGCCGAACAGCGTGACCCCTTCCGCCGACGGCCTGACGCTGCAACCGTACAAGCAGCAAGAGCTGACGGTCGGCGGGGAGCTCGACAAGATGGCAGAGAACGTCGCCTTCGGCCGCAACTTCGCCGGCGTCCACTGGCGTTTCGACGCCGTCGAAGGCCTCGCCCTCGGCGAATCCTTCGCCATCCGCTATCTGCAGGAGCTGAAACTGATGTCCCCCGAGCTCTTCACCGGCTTCAGCCTGACGAAGTTCGACGGGACGCGAGTGACGGTGTAGGGGAACGTAGAACGTTGGTTCACTTCGCCGCTTCGATGCTCATCATCCACACATCCGACTGCGTGCGGCGATCGGAGAAGACGAGCGTGCGGCCGTCGTTGGAGAGGCTCATGGCGGATACCGGCATGGGGGTGGAGACGTCCCTGATGGCGCCGCTGTCGATGTTGACGATGCGGAGGCGGCCGGCGTCGCCGTAGAGGAGCTCGCGGCCGGAGGGGAGCCAGATGGGGCGGGCGCCGCTTTGCGTCACGCGGCGGTAACGGCGGGCGGCGATCGAGTAGATGGCGATGCCGGGTGAGTCGCGCAGCTCGCCGGCGAGCATGGTGCCGTCGGGCGACCAGGCCATGAACGCCGGATGCAGCCCGTCCGGGGCGGCGGGAAGCGGCTCGACTTTCCCGGCGGTCTGGATGTACGTGTTCTGGTCGTTGTAGAAAGAGATCCGCTTGCCGTCGGGCGCGGCGGCGGGATACCAGACGCTGCGGCCGGTGGTGTTCGTGACGCGGGAGAGGCCGCTGCCGTCGGCGTTGATGGTCCAGATCTCGTAGCGGTCGGCGTCGCGTTGCGAGTAGAAGTAGATCCTGCGGCCGTCGTACGACCAGGTCGCGCCGCGGTCGTGCGCCGGGTCGTTGGTCAGCTGGCGGATCTCGCCGGTCGCGATCTCGATCACGAACAGGTCTTCCTGGCCGCCGCGGTTCGTGACCGCGACGAACTTGCCGTCCGGAGAGACCTGAGAGCTGAAGACGAGGAACGAGCCGGCCACGATCTGCCGCGCCTCCCCCACCGTCGCCGCCGCCGCGACGTCGAACGCCACCGCCCGCATCGCCTCGGTATGCTCGATGGAGGCATACACGATCCGCCTTCCGTCGCGCGACATCGAGTACTGGCCGCTGAAGCGCGAAGGCATGGTCACCGCTTTCGGCTCCCCTTCCACCTCGCCGCTCTCCTCGTCGACGTGAATGCGCCAAAGGTTCATCGCGCCGTTGCGGTCGCTGCCGAAGTAAAGATGTTGACCATCGGGCGCCCAGAGCGGGTTCCAGTCGACGGAGAGGTCGTTCGTGACGCGTACGATCGAGGCGCGCGGATCCTTCGCGTGCGGGTCGATGGTCCAGAGATCGCGTTGCGCCGATTCGCCGACGATGCCCCAGTAGGCGATGCGGTTGCCGTTCGGCGACCAGCTCGGCTGCACGCCGTCGCGGTCGAGCAGCTTGCGCCGCGCGCCGCTCTGCACGTCGACGATCCAGAGTGCGCTCATCGAGCCGCGCGAGGTCGGCGTGAACCCGACTCCTTCGGTCGCGCAGACGAGCCGCTTCCCGTCCGGCGACCAGGAGGGATTGAAGCAATCGGCTGCGACGCGACGCGCCGACTCGCCGGTCGCCCCCATGACGAACACGCCGCCGCCGTCGCACTCGGACCGGTACGCGATGAGCGAGCCGTCGGGAGAGAACGCCGGCTGGCTGTCGCCGTTGCGGCAGCGTTTCGTCAGATTGATGGCGTTGCGCCCGGTGACGCGCTGGAGATAGATGTCGCTCGCGGGGCCGCTGCCGCGCGTGAAGACGAAGGTCTGCCCGTCCGGCGCGATCGACGGCGCCTGCTCCAGTCCGTCGTCGTACGTGAGCTGGGTGAAGGCGATCCGTGGCTCCTTCGTCGCCATCACCCGCGAGCGCGCCAGCCAGCCGCCGGCCAGGCCTGCAACGAGCAGCGCCACGCCGGCCACGAGCGCGGTTTTGTTCCGCGTCGAGAGGATCGGCGACTCGATGGTCGGCATCGCGCCCGAGGCGCTGGAGAGCATCTCGAGCTGGAAAGCCAGGTCGCGCGCGGACTGGAAGCGCTGCTCCGGGCTCTTCTCCAGGCAGTGGCGGATGACCCGCTCGAGGCCGAGAGTGACGTTCGGATTGAGCGACGAGAGGTCGGCCGGATCCTCGCGGAGGATGGTCGACATCGTGTCGGCGGCCGAGGTGCTGCGGAACGGATGCTCCCCCGCCACCATCTCGTACATCACCGTGCCGAGGGAGAAGATGTCGCTGCGGCCGTCCACGGCCTGCCCGCGGACCTGCTCGGGCGACATATAGCCGACGGTGCCGATCACGGTCCCGGGAGAGGTGTCCTGCTCCATGGTCTCGTCGTCGGAGAGGGCGAAATCGTCGGAGCTGCGCAGCTTGGCCACGCCGAAGTCGAGGATCTTCACCCTCCCATCTTTGGTGACGAAGAGGTTCTCCGGCTTGAGGTCGCGGTGCACGATGCCGCGCTCGTGCGCGCAGGCCAGTCCGTTCGCGATCTGGATCGTGTAATCGACCGCCTTGCGGATGGCCAGCCGGGCGGCGACGCCGTTCTCGCGCATCAGGCTGCGCAGGGTGTGCCCTTCGAGGAGCTCCGTCACGATGTACGGGCGTCCGTCGGCGCTCCCGGCGTCGAAGATGGTCAGCAGGTTCGGGTGGTTGAGCGCGCCGACGGCACGCGCTTCCTGCTCGAAGCGGTGCATGCGGTCGGCGAACTTTGCGAAGGTCGGCGGAAGGACCTTCATGGCCACGTCACGGCCGATGCGACGGTCGTGCGCGCGGTAGACCTCGCTCATTCCGCCTGCGCCGAGGCGCGAGACGATCTCGTACGGCCCCACCCGGGTGCCAGGTGCTAACGACATTGGACGAGGGCATTGTAAGTCGCCGTCACGAATCTGATGCCGCGTGACGCCGATCACGGCCGTTTGTTCACATCGAACGCACTATGCACAACACCATGAGCTACACCGATTGGCTTCGACGGCAGGTCGGAAGACTGGAGGAGGAGATTCGCCGCCACTCCGTCTTCGACAACGACACGCCCGCCTCGCCGTCGCAGCTCAAGGAGCTGCGCTCGAAGGTCGTGATCCACACCTACCTCAAGCAGCAGCTCCTGCGCCGCGAGACGGTGGTGGTCCCCGACGAGGAGTACGAGACGCAGGAGTTCGTGCTCGTGCGGAAGGCGTAAGCCCCTCGCCTGGTGTCGGGTGTCAGGTATCTGTGGCTTTCCGCCCGGGCGACACCCCCCAGACACCTGACACCTGACACCAGTTCACAGCGCCTCGAGCGCCTCTCGGAGCACCGCACCACACCGAGCTTCGACCTTCAGCGTCGCCAGCTCGTCGGCGCGAGTGGGCCCGATGTTCACGATGGCGATCGGGATCCCGCGCTCGGCGGCGCGTTTCGCGAAACGGAAGCCGGACCACACGGTGAGCGACGAGCCGACCACGAGGAGCGCGTCCGCTTCATCGACGCGGCGCATCGCGTAGGTGACTTTGTCCGCCGGCACCGACTCGCCGAAGAAAACCACCGCCGGCTTCAGCACCCCGCCGCAGCGATGACACTCCGGCACGCGGAACCCGCCCACGAGCTCCTGCGCCAGCGCCGCATCGCCGTCGGGCGCAAAGTCCGCTTCCGCACCGTCGAGCGCGGGTGCGGACCGCAGCCATTCGGCATTGAGCCCGGCCAGCCGCTCCTGCATCTCCGCCCGCGGAAACTCGCCGCCGCAGTCGAGGCAGACCACCACCCGGTTCCGTCCATGCAGCTGCACGACCGCGCGGCTCCCCGCTTCCTGATGCAGGTCGTCGACGTTCTGCGTGATCAGCTGATGCACCGCACCGCGCGACTCGAGCTCCGCCAGCGCCCGATGGGCGTCATTCGGCCGCGCGCTCTCGAATCGCGGCCACCCGCGATAGCTGCGCGCCCAGTAGAACCGCCGCACCTCCGCGCTCTTCACGAACGCGCTGAAGTAAATCGGCTTGTGCCGCGTCCACGCCCCGCCCGGACTGCGGTAATCGGGAATCCCCGACTCGGTGCTGCACCCGGCTCCGGTGAGGACGGCCAGGCGGCGGGAGGCGGAGAGGAAGGAGGAGAGCATGTGGGGGAAACGTGGGGCGTTAGGCGTTGGGCGTTTGGGGTGCACGGCGATCGGGCAATGCACCCCAAACGCCTAACGCCAATTCACGGTTTGAACGCCCCCTCGATCTTCTCCCCCGTCGCGATGTCCACGAGCGCGTGGATCAGCACCTTCGTGCCGCGCTCCAGGTCCGCGACCGCGATCTTTTCGTCGACGTCGTGGCCGGGGTACGGCTTGCCGGGGAACCACATGCCGAAGGCGATGGCGTTGGGGATGCGTTTCGCGTAGGTGCCGCCGCCGGAGAGGGCCGGCTTCGGGCTCTGCTCGCCGGTGGCGGTCGCGTAGACGTTCATCAGGCGGCGGACCAGCTTCGCGTTCGGGTCGAAGCCCAGCGGCTCGTCCTCGAAGTAGGAAAGTTCGGACGAGAACGTGAGCCTTGCGCCCATGTTCGCGTTGAACAGGGTCACGAAGCGCTGCAGGTGCGCCTTCGCCTCCGCGGCCGTGCGCGGGGGCGTGCGGCGGAGGTTGATGAACAGCACCAGCTGCGTCGGGTCGTCCTCCTTCGGCTTCACGGTGGCGATGTTCACCGCGTAACGGCCCCAGAGCGGGTCGTCGTCGCGGATGTCGAAGCCAGTGCCGTAGAGATCCTTCCCTGCGCCGTGGATGAACCTCAGCAGGTCGTCCACTCCTCCGTCGGGAAGCTTTCCGCGCAGGGCGTGCGCGAGCGCCACCAGGGCGTTGCGTCCGCCGGTGATGTTCACTCCCGCATGCGCGGAGCGGCCGTACGCGACGATGCGAAGCGTGTCGTCCGCCGGCTCGACGACCAGGCGCGTCCCTTCCGGCATCGTGGTCTTGCGCAGCGATTCCGCGAACTTCGTCCAGTTCCCTTCCTCGGCCGTCCAGCGCAGCTTCACTTCCGCGCGGTCGGGGACGATGCTCGGCGCCAGTCCGGCGTCGAACGCTACGACGGTGAACGGCTTCTTCGAGTCGCGCGTTGCGAGCGGCGCCGTGATCGCGAGGCCGTCCCACGCCTTCTCGCCGACCACTACCGGGAACTCCGAGTCGAGCACGAGCGAGTAGTCGGGAGCGGCATGGTCCTTCAGGTACTCCGCCATCTCGCTAGCCGCCGATTCTTCTTCGCTGCCGACCAGGAGCCGGATGGTGTGCGTGCGCGCCACCCCACTCTCCTTCAGCGCCTTCATCGCCAGCAGTGCCTGGATGAGCGGCCCCTTGTCGTCGGCCGCGCCGCGCCCGAGGACGTAGCCGTTCTCGACCATGCCGGCGAACGGGGGGAACGACCAGGCGTCCGGCTCGGCCGGCACGACGTCGCCGTGGATGACCAGCCCGAGCACCGGCGCGCCTTCCGGACCGGGCAGCTCGATCTCCGTGACCTTGCCCGCGTCGCGCGCGACGAATCCGAGGTCGTCCGCGGCTTTCATGAGCCACACTTTCTGCGCCGCGTGCGCCTCGGCGTCGAACTGGTGCGTCGGGAACCGGATCACCTCGACCAGCATCGGCACGAGGTGCTTCGACTCGTGCCTGTCGTAGTGCTCGAGGACCTGGGTGGTATTGGCGGCGAGCGTCGCCGCGAGCATGAGAGCCAGCATCAGAACAATCGTCTCCCTTCCAGCGCGAGCAGGAACTGTTTGCGGTCGATGCCGCCGCCGTAACCGGTCAGCGTCCCGTTCGAGCCGATGACGCGATGGCACGGCACGATGACCGGGATCGGATTCGCTCCGTTCGCCGCCCCCACCGCGCGGACCGCGGCCGGCCTGCCGATGCGGCGCGCGAGCTCCGCGTAGGTGATCGTATCGCCGTACGGGATCTCACAGAGCGCGTGCCAGACGTCGAGCTGGAACGGCGTGCCTTTCGGCGCGAGCTCGACGTCGAACACCTTCCGCCGGCCGGCAAAGTACTCGCGGAGTTGCGCGACGACGGCGTCGCAGTTGCCGCTCTCGAGGTCGCGCTCGCCGAAGTGGATCTGCATGAGGCGGCCCCCCTCATCGGTGGCGATGCTGAGCGGGCCGATCGGGGAATCGAGCATCATCTTGGGTATCGTAGAATATCCGTACAACTTCAGCGTCCGAGGAACTTCCATGAAAACCCTGCTCAGGATCGTCGGGATTCTTCTGCTCACCGTGGCCGCGCTGGCCGCCATCGGCGTCTCTTACCTCTCGCTGCGCAAGCCGGCGCAGCGCGCCGCCAGCGCGCAGAAAGTGCAGGTCACGCCGGAGCGCGTCGCGCGCGGCCAGTACCTCGTGCGCCACATCGGGATCTGCTTCGACTGCCACTCCGAGCGCGTGGTCGCGTACGGACTGCCGTTCAAGCCCGGACGCGAGGGGGTCGGCGGCTTCGTGTGGGATGAGAAGAGCCACTTCCCCGGCGTGCTGGCCGCCTCGAACATCACTCCCGACCGCGAGACCGGCCTCGGCGCATGGACGGACGGCGAGATCATCCGCGCCATCCGCGAGGGCGTCGACCGCGAAGGAAAGGCGCTCTTCCCGATCATGCCGTATGGCCACCTGCGCAGCCTGAGCGACGAGGATGCGTACGCCATCGTCGCCTACCTGCGCACGCTGAAGGCGCAGCGGTATGAAAAGCCGAAGAAGACGCTGAACGTGCCGCTGAACTTCATCGAAACGTTCATCCCCGAGCCGCTCGAAGCTCCGGTGGCCGCACCCGACCGCAGCAACCGCATCGCCTACGGCAAGTACCTGATCTCGGTCGCGAGCTGCGTCGAGTGCCACACTCCGAAGAACGAAAAGAACGAGCCGGTCCCGGGGATGGAGCTCGCCGGCGGCTTCGAGATGCACACGCCGTATTTCACCGTCACCACCGCGAACATCACCCCGCATCCATCGACGTGGGTGGGCCGCGCCACGAAGGAAGAGTTCATCGCCCGCTTCCGCGCCTTCGCCAACTTCGACGCTTCCACCGCACCGCAGGCGAAGGACGGGAAGAACACGCTCATGCCCTGGATCTCCTACTCCGGCATGAACGACGAAGACCTCGGCGCCATCTACGATTACCTGAAGACCGTCAAGCCGGTGAAGCACGACGTGAAGCCGTGGGGGTAAGGGGCTAACGCGGCTTCCCGATGCGCCGGTCGAGACTGGCGTACGAGGCGCGGATCTCCACGCGCACATCCTCGAATTCCGCCCGCATCTCGTTACGCAGCGCTTCGACGCTCTCCTTCGTCGCCATGCCGGCAACCGATTCAGCGAGGAAGCTGATGTCGTGACGGAGGCCTTCGGCGGTGATATCGAAATGCCGACGGAGATCGATGAACTGCGCATCGTGTTTCCCGAGGTGCTCGCGCATCTCGGCAAATCGCGCGTCGTGCCTGCCGAGATGTTCGCGCACCTCCGCGAACTGCCGGTTCATGTCCGACGCGAGTCCTCGCATGTCCGACGCGAGTCCTTGAATGAGCTCTCTCAGGCCGGGTTCTTGTTCCATGGGAAAAATGCTACCTCGGAATGAGTAGATCTCCGAGGACACGCAAGCTTGTCTACAACGTGAAGAATGCGATCAACGGATCAGGCTTCTTTCGAGAGCGACGACCGGCGTCGCCGCGGTTCGACATCTACAGTTTGAAGAACGCAATCAGCGGCGCGCCGGTCATCATGGTGGCGAAAGCCATGGTCTCGAAGGTGCTGCGGCCGCGGATCTCGGCGCAGGCGGCGACGACGCTGGCGATCTCCTCGGGGTCGAACGGCTTTTTCACCACGCCGTGAATGCGGCGCGCGTCGAGCCGCTCGAGGACGGCGCGGTCGGCGCCGCTCACCACCAGCACCACCGGCGTGTTCGCGGCTGTCGGATCGATGGCGTCGAGCACTTCGAAGCCGTTCACGCCCGGCATCATGATGTCGAGCAGCACGACGGCGTAAGCGTTCTCGCGCAGCAGGCGGATGGCTTCGGCGCCGTCCGCGGCTTCGTCGTAGAGGAGTGATCGCTGGCGGAGGGCAGTTCCGAGAATCGAACGGACGACGGGGTCGTCGTCCACAACCAGGACCTGGCGGTGCTGCTCACTCATCATCTGTGCGGCCCCCACGAAGCAGCCCGCGATACTGAACACTGCTCATTCCAATGTCAACCTCAGCCTATCGAACGGCGAGACGGACACCGGTCCGCGCAAGCCGATGCGCAGCGCCTTCTCGAAGTCGGCCGGCGAGAGCGGCTGGCTGTAGAGAAAGCCCTGCATCTCCGCGCACTGCTCGCGGCGCAGGAAGGCGAGCTGTTCCTCCGTCTCCACCCCTTCCGCGATCACGCGCAGGTTCAGCGCGCGGGCCATGGAGATGACGGCGGAGATGATCGCCGCGTCGTCGGTGGTGAGGTCGCGGACGAAGTCCTGGTCGATCTTGACGGTGTCGATCGGGAAGCGCTTCAGGTAGCTCAGCGACGAATAGCCCGTCCCGAAGTCGTCGATGGAGATGCGCACGCCCATCTCCTTCAGGCGGTTCAGGATCGAGAGCGACAGCTCCGCGTTCTGCATGGCCGTCGATTCCGTGATCTCGACATCGAGGAATTGCGCCGGGAACCCGGTGTCCGCGAGCACCCGCTCCACGATGGTCACGAGCTCGCGGTCCTGGAACTGCCGCGGCGACAGGTTGACCGCCACGCGCAGCCACGCATGCCCCGCGTCGTGCCACGCTTTCATCTGCGTGATGGCGGTGCGCAGCACCCACGCCCCGAGCGGCACGATGAGCTGCGTTTCCTCCGCGATCGGGATGAACTCCTCGGGCGGGATGAGCCCCAGCTCCGGATCCTGCCACCGCACCAGCGCTTCCGCGCCGACCACCCGGCCGCTCGCGATCTCCACCATCGGCTGGTAATGCAGCACGAACTCGTCGCGCTCGAGCGCATGGCGGAGCTTGCGCTCCAGCGCGAGCCGGCCGTCGGCGGCGTCGAAGCGCGCGGGTGTCGCGTATTGATAGTTGTCGCGGCCCACTTCCTTCGCGCGGTACATGGCGCGGTCGGCGTTCTTGAGCACCGACTCCGCGTCGTCGCCGTCGTCCGGGAAGATGGCGATGCCGATCGAGGTCGTGACGTACAGCTCGTGCTCGTCGATGACGATCGGCTGCCGGATCGCCTCCAGCACCTTCTGCGCGACCGCGGCCGCACCGCGCCGGTCGCTGAGATCGGCGAGCAGGATCGTGAACTCGTCGCCCCCCATGCGCGCCACCGTGTCTTCCGCCCGCACGCAACCCACCAGGCGGTTCCCGATGACCTGCAGGAGCCGGTCGCCAACGGTGTGGCCGAGCGTGTCGTTGACGAGCTTGAACTGGTCGAGGTCGAGGAACATCACGGACGCGACGCGCGCATGGCGCTTCGCGTGCGCGAGAGCGACGGTGATGCGGTCGCGGAACAGGAGTCGGTTCGGGAGTCCGGTCAGCGCGTCGTGGTACGCCTGATACTCCATCTGCTCCTGCGCGCGCTTGCGGTCGGTGATGTCGATCAGCGTCCCTTCCATGATGTCGCCCTCGAGGAGGGAGACGTTCTCGATCACCCAGATGGACGTGCCGTCGGGGCGGCGCATGCGCTGCTCGAGGTTGCTGATCTGCTTCTGCTCGCGGAGCATCTGCACGACCCGCTGCCGGTCCGCCTGGTCGAAGTAGAAGTCGTGCGCGCTGCCCGAGAGCAGCTCGTCGCGCGAGGGATAGCCGAGGATGCGCGCGCAGGCATCGTTGCAATCGAGGACGCTCCCGTCGGCGGCGGTGCGGTAGACGCCGGCGAGGTTGCGCTCGAAGAGGAGGCGGTAGCGCGCTTCGCTGCGGCGGAGCTCTTCGTCCGCGCGGAGGCGCTCGGTGATGTCCTGGGCGATGACCAGGCGCTGGTGCCGCGAGCCGGTGACGAACTCGAACGACGTCACGTCCACGTCGATGATCGTGCCGTCGCCCTGGCGATGCTTGAACTGCGTCGGTCCCCGGCGTCCCTCGATGTGCTTGACCGCGTCGAGCATGATCGGGATCTCCTCGGGCGGGCGGATGTCGGCGATGGTCATCCGCAGGAACTCGTCGCGCGAGTAGCCGTAATGGCGCACCGCCGCGTCGTTGACGGCCGTGAAGGCGAGCGATTCGATGTCGTACACCCACATCGGCAGCGGGTTCATCTCGAAGAGCGTGCGGTAGCGATGCTCGCTGTCGCGCAACGCCTGCTCGGCCCGTTTGCGCTCCGTGAAGTCGCTGGCCACGTAGACCACGCCCACCGGACTGCCGGCGTCGTCGCGCAGGAAGGAAGAGGCCGCGAGCACGTCGACGCGCGCTCCGTCGGCGGCGCGCCAGACCATCGGATGCTCGAGCACGCCCATGCTGTTGATGAGCTGCCCGGTGGTCAGGTTCTCGTCGCGTCCGAGCACCTCGCGCAGGTGCGCGTCGCGCAACTGGTCCGGCTTATATCCGAGGAGACGCTCGGCGCCGCGGTTCACCACGCGGATCCTGCCGTGCATGTCGCTCACGACCACCGCGCTCTTCATCGTCTCCAGGATCTGCCCCGCGGCGTACTGCGGCGTGATGTCGTCGAGCTCGAAGCGCCAGACCGCGGTGGCGGCGACGATCACGAACGCCAGCGCGGCGATGAAGCCGATCGGCTGGAGGTCGATGCCCACGCTCGGCAGGTAATCGAACATCCCCAGCGACCCGAGCACGAACGCGAGCAGCAGCGCCCCGGCGCGCTCGCGCCCCGCCCCTTCGGCGCTGCGGTACATGCGCCAGAAGATGTGGATGCTGGCGATGATGATCGCGGCGAAGCAGAGGACGATCACCCCGCCGACCGGCCGTCCGGCGGGATAGAAGCCCCAGACGAACAGCCGCACGCGCGGGATGAGGAGACTGGTCGCGAAGCCGGCCACACCGACGCCGGCGCAGAAGGTCCAGAAGACCGCCACCGGCCACCGGTACCCCTTCGGCCGCGGCACGAGCGTGGTCGCGAAGTGAAAGACGGCGGCCGGAATGAGCGCGCCGAAGACATACCCGGCGCGCGCCCACAGCAGAGCGACGTCCGCCTCCTGCGCCGCATACATCCAGGAGAACGCGCCGAGCCAACCGGCGGCGCAGACGGTCACGAGGAAGAAGAGACGGCTCGCCGCCAGGCCGCGCCCGCGCGTGAACACACCCGCGCCGAGGAGGACGATGGCGAGGGAGGCGATGCCGGTCGCCAGCGAAAGGGCGTTCGGCGAATAGCTGCCGCGAGCGAAAAAGAGATGGAGGTCAGGCACGGGACGCTGGCTGATGGTAACGCGTCCCAAGGTCAGCCGTGTGCTCCGGATCACATCAGGAGCACAGGTGACCTATTCGTAATCGCGCTTTTTGAAGAAGCCGCCCCGCTTGGCGCCGCCATGAGTGGTGGTGACGCCGCTCAGGGGCGAGTCGTCGTCGACGGTGGAGTGTCCCGCGGCCTGCGCGTTCTCGGCGAGCTGCACCGGCGAGGTGAGCCCCCCCTGCACCGGCCCGCTCGATTCCGATTCCCGCCGCTCGTCGTAAAACTCCGCGTGCTCGGGCGCCGGCGCGGAGTCCTGGTCGTTGACCTCCTGCCCCGTTTTCCCGGTCACCCAGTCTTTCTCGCTGCCGTAACTCTGCGGCTCTCTGGTGTCTTTTGGCATCTGAGCCTCCGCATGGCTGTGACTGCATGACGATTGCCATCGCTACAATCAGGCATGCGCAAACTCCTGCTCCTGCTGCTGGTCCTGACGCTCTCGGCCTTCGCCGCCGCCCCGAAGAAGACGACGAAGCAGAAAGCGAAGACCCCTCCCCCGCCGGTAGCGGTCGCCCCGGCCGAGTTCACGCACCCGATGGCGCTGCTGCTCAAGGACCTCTCGCAGGGCGGCACGCGCCAGGTGACGTTCCGCGCGACAGCGGTCGGCACCCGCTTCTTCTTCGAGGAAAAAGCCGGCGTGACGGTCTACCGCTTCACCAGCGGCAAGTACACGAAGGAAACGTTCCTCCGCGGCTCGACGCTGGCAAGGGCGGTGAAGCAGTACGACGGGCGCGTCTGACGCGTCACAGCAGCGCGCTGCCGACCGCGATCAGGAACGACGGAATCGCGAACGCCACCAGCACCCGCCAGCTGTCACGGCCACCACGCATGTCTTCGATCGTGAGGTTCAGGAACTTGCTCATGCGGCCTCTTAGTCCAAGGTTGGTACCAGAGTGTGTTTCGCGCGTTGGTGCAACTGGATCAATGAGTTACGTGCTTTTGCCCGGCCGAGACGTGTGTCCGGAACCTGGACACTCGTCTGATTTCCGAGCGTATGGAGTGCGGTGACCGCAGTCACCGCTTTGACTCATGCGGACCGACAGCGCTCCTCGCAAGTCGGCGGGTTCACCGAAGCAAAAGCGGTGACTGCGGTCACCGCACTCCATACCGTTGGCGGGTTAGGTGTGAAGGTGGTGAGGGTCAGGGTGGTTAGCGAACGATGAGGCGCGAACGGCGGCGCCGCCGTTCGTCGGTGTCGGCACTTAGCGCGCGGCTGCGCGGGGAAGCGCGAAGGAGATCGTGTCGAGGTGCGTCTCGCGGCCGTTGTCGACGCCGTACACGAAGACCTGGTACTCACCCGGTTGGAGGTATCCACGTCCGAAGAAGATCGAGAAGGTCTGGTTGTCGTCGCGGGTCCGGTGCAGCAGCGAGCTTTTCCAGAGCGGCTTCTGTGTCGCGTAGTCCAGTATCTCCAGGCGATAGTCGGAAAACGTCGAGCTGCCCGTCGAGACGACGACCGTATACGAGCTCGCGTCCGGATCGAGAGTCATCCCGGCTCCGCCGCCGCGCTGTGCGTCGGAGGTGGCCACCCGCTCGTCGTCGCCGACACGCGGAGCGATCATTTCCTGAGACAGCCGATGCATCTCCCTCGCGGTCTGGATGTACAGCCCCGATACGAGCGCGAGGACGGCAGCGATCGGAACGTATCGCCACATCAGCACGCGTCCATGTTGCGCACGCGGGGATGGAGCCGCCTTCGGGATGTGCAACCGATCCTGCAGCGCGGCCAGGCGCTGGCCGAGCTCCGCATCTGAAACGTAGCCGGGTTCTCCCGGCTGCACGTCGTCATCCGGCTCGCTCGCGAACATGACCCGGGCAATCTCCGGGTAGCACACGAGCAGTTCGCGCATGCGCTCTTCCTCGTCCGGCGACAGCTCACCGCGCGAATAGGCGAGCACTTCTTCCGCGGTCGGCGGGTCGCCCAGCTTGCGGCGCGCATCCGCTGTCACTTCGTCATTCACCGCATTCCACTCCGACTTGCTGTTCATTGTCTGTCCTCCGGGAGCGTCACTCCCAGTCGTTCGCGCAACTCACGCCGCGCGTCACGCAAGCGAGACCGGACCGCATCCATGGTGATCCGCAAGGTGCGGGCGATCTCGTCGTATTGAAAGTCCTCCAGCCACAGTTGGATGCATTGCCGTTGCCCCGTCGAAAGCTTCTCGATCGCGTCGTACAGGCTCTTCCGCCGCAGCGCGTCGTGCTGCCGGTCGGCATAGTCGGGCTCCGGGAGCGCCATCGGTTCCTGATACGCCTTCGGATCGTCGATGTCGACCGTCTTTCCCTTCCTCTTCCGCGTGCCGAGCGCGCGGATGCGGTTCAAGGCGACGTTGCGGGCGATCGTTTCGAGCCATGCCCACTCGGCTTCACCGCGATATTCGTCCATCGCCTCGTAAAATCGGATGAATGCGTCCTGCGCCAGGTCTTTCGCATCCTCTTCCGACAGCCGGAACCCCCTGACGTACAGCTTGATGATGCGCCGGTAGTACTTTTCGTACAGAGACCTGAAAAGCTCGTTGTCGCGGCCCTTGCCGCCGTTCCGAATCGTCATCGTCCGATCCCGTCTCCGCGAACCGCGTATCTTAGAGGGAGCGTGAACAAGTTCTTACCTCTGGTCTTCGCTCTCTGCTTCTACGCCACGTTCTGCTCTCCTAACGACACGAACCAGTCGCGTTCGTGGGGGCGGACGGTGGAGCCGATGCTCAGCAAGACTCAGGATTGGCAACCATGCAGAAAGATCTCCGGCGCGGTCGTGTCAGGCGTGCAGTGTGGGACCGAGCCTTTGCTCAAGCGGATGAGATGCGACTTCGAGCAGCCCGAAGCGCTCCGCTATCTCGCCCTGTACGAAGACTGTATCGATCGTGTCATCGTCCTGTTGGAGCCGCTCGCCAAAACAGACGCAGCCTCCAGGAGCGATCTCGCCGCCGCCTGGTACGTGAAGGCTCAGCGCGAAGACCGTGGAACTGCACTACTGCAGGGGTTGACGGAGGCGGCCAGTGCCGCAGCGCACACGCCGAAATTGCCAGCGGCATCATTCAACCATGCACTCCTGCTCGAGGCGGCCGGGCTGCACGAGCAGGCGATCGACGCGTGGAACGAATTCCTCCGGATCGATCGTTCCGCCTGGGCGCGGGAAGCCCGTGAGCACCGCGACAGATTGAGGCGTGGTGCGCAGCTCGACTCCGCAGTGCAATGGAAAAAGAATCGTTTGGCGCTGGCCGGACTACTCCGCGACGGCAACCGCAACGCCGTTGCCCTGCTCGTCGCGCCGGCCGTGTCCGCGGCACAGGTCTACCTTGAAGAAGAGCTGTTGCCACGGCCCGAGTTCGCGGCGGAAGCACGGCTGCTCGCGTCGATCGTCGCCGAACAGACGAAGGACCCCTATGTAACCGACGTGGTCGCGGCGCTGGAAGCACCAGGGAATCCTGATGCAGTACGCGAAGGACATCGCCGCTTGAAACAGGCGCGAGAGCTCCAGCGCTCAGGTCAGAATGAGCATGCGGTAACGGCGTATAACGCCGCGGCGAAGTCGCTCGCGGCAGGCGGCAGCCCCCTTCACTTCACGGCAACGATCGATGCGGCAAAAACGCTCGCTTCGATGAGCGACGGAGCCGATGATGCACTGCGAGTGCTCGAACCAGTTGAACGGAAGCTGGAGAGCCATGCCTATCGGCGGATCGCGGTACATGCGCAAGCCGTTCGAGCCTACGCTCTGACCTGGCTCGATCCACCGAAGGCGTTGATCACCTACGACAACGTCGTTGCCGCATACGAGAAGCTCGGAGACCGAGAAGCAATCGCCGGTACACGCGCGCGCCGCGCGGGGGTTCGTGGTCTTGCGGGCGACAAAGAGAGTGCCTTACGCGACGCCTTCGCTGCCATGCGGGACCTTTCCCATATCGTCAGCCCCCAGGCGCGCCACGCCGTCCTCGGCGAAGCCCGCGACGCCGCGTTCCTCGCCGGTTATGCCGCGACCGCCCTCGCTTACCAGAACGAGGCAATCGCTGTTTTGACCGATGATCTGATTGCAACTTCTCCCGAAAACGTTCCCCTCCTCCGCCAGTTATTGAAAAACCTCAGCATCGCGTTCCGAGCGCGTGCCGAGCTCTATGCCGAGATCGGAGCGTATCCCTCGGCGCACGACGGTATCGAGAGCTCACTTCGACTGATCGAAGTCGACGAAAAGGCCAATGATGCAAACAATCGCCGCACGCTGCAGGCTTACACCTATGAAACGCAAGGGCAGATTTTTCTCAAACAAAAGCGTCTCCACGAAGCGATAGCAGCCTTCACTAAAGCGATCCAGCGCGCCCCGCGGAACGAGTCCCTCACGTTTCGCGCGAATCTGTTTGCACGCAGGGCCCAGGCGAAGCTCCACGCCGGACAGAACGCTGTCGATGTCAAGCATGATTTGACCGAGGCGCTGGAAACATTGGGACGGGAAGAAGCACGCATTCTGGCTACTCGCCGTCGTGGCGAAGGCGAAGAGATCTGGAATAAGTACTTTTCGCGTTTCGAAGAGACGTATCACCGCCTCATCCGTCTTCACGTCGACAGCGGCGACGTCAGGGAGGCGTACCGGATTGCAGAACGGGTACGCGCCGTCGAGTTGCGCAGTTTCGTAAAACCAGCATCGGACCGCCTGCCTTCGAACACGTTCCTGCTCGAATATCAGGTACTCGCCGACCGGACTTACTGCTGGATTGTTTCCGAGGGCGTTGAGGTGCGGTTCATCCAGTTACCGGTCGGTAGCGCCACGATCGAGAAGTGGCGCGCCACTTTCGCGACGCGCGACCGTGCGACGTTCGCAAGCGCTGCCATCGCGGCCTATCAGTCGCTCCTCGCACAACCGTTGAAAACGATTACCGGTCCCCTGCCGCGGCTCGTGATCGTGCCCGATGGTCCCATGCACGGCTTGCCATTCGCGGCACTACGCGAATCGGCGGGCGGGCGGTACCTGATTGAACATGCGATCGTCGAGCTCGCGCCAAGCGCTGCGGTCTATCACTCCTCGCTGCTTCGCGATCGCGAGCTGGCCTCCATTCAGGCGCCGACGGTATTGGCTGTGGGCGATCCGGACTTCGACAGAGAGCTGGTGAAGGGGTTTCCACGGCTCTGGTACGCGCAGAACGAGGCAAGGAAGATCGCTCAGTTGTATGGAACCAGCGCGCAGACACTGATCTACAGCGACGCGAGCGTCCCCCGATTCATCGAAGCCGCAAAGACTAAGACGGTCGTGCATTTCGCCGGACACTCCATTGTCAATGCGGACCTCCCGGGTGAGTCGGTCCTGCTCCTGGCCAAATCGCCGGGCCACTCCGGCGCGCTTTCCGCGTCACGGCTGCTAACAGACCTGAAGCTCGACCGGACCAAGCTCGTCGTCCTCGCCTCCTGCAGCAGTGCGGGCGGCCGCCCCGTCGGTCCTGAAGGAGTCGCACCCCTCGTCCGTCCGCTCCTCGCCGCACGCGTTCCCGCCGTCATCGGGAGCTTATGGCTCATCGACGACGCCACAGCGTCGGACATATTCGTGTCCTTTCATAGGCGCTACCGGAAGGGCGAGGACGCGGCAACAGCACTGAGAGCCGCGCAGCTCGAAATGATCCTGAACCGGAGCGACGTCTTCGCGTGGGCTCCGTATCAGGTGATCGGACACTCCAGTTCACCGTTCGGAGGCACGCAGAAATGAACGGAGGAACACAAATTGGATTTCATTCTGCGCATTCTCTTCACCGGTCTCATCGCGTTCGTCCCCAATGAGGACGGCACGGAACTGACGGTTCTGCTGCTGAACGCGGACCACAACTATCACGTCTCCGACGGCAGCTCGCTGCCGCACCACAAGCCGGTCTTCATCGCACGCGCCGGCAACTGCACCGGCGACTGCCCGAAGCGCGATTCGGACGTCGCGCAGTTCATGTTCGCTGACCAGTCGCTTTCGGTCGCGCTCGATGCGCTCGAAGAAGCGGTCGGCGGCGGCGCCGCATGGCTCCTGGCAGGCTCCGACCTCTCGATCCGCAAAGGCAGTTCCAGCGCTCCCGAGCTGCCGGCGCTCTGGTTCCGCACCGACGCACGCGGCACCGTTAACGGTCAGCCGCGGATCATCCCGACCACGGCCGACGAGCGTGAGGACTACAGCTGGGTGGCAAACCTCAAGCAGCTCTGCGCCACCGGCTCGTGCCTCGTCGACCAGGCAGTGCTCGCCTCACAGCCGCCGTCCAACCTGGTCGCGGCGCGCCTGCGCCTTCGCAGCGGCAAGGTCTTCACGTACTCCGTCGCACGCCTCGGCGGCAACGTCACGCCCGTGCGTTTCGAGCGGCGCGACGGCCAGGGCTCCCCTTCCTCGTACACGCAGGCCGTCGCCTCGTGGGTCGCGGCCGACATCGCGGTCTCGGGCGACAGCATCGAGATCGTGGAAGCGAAGTTCAACGGCGGCGCGGGTCGCTCCATGATCCTCGAGCCGGATTCGAACGGAAAGATCGAGGTTGCGGTCCTGAACCTCCCGCCGTTCGTCCCGCCGGCATCGTCGGCGAACAACGCCCCCGAGGTCGGCAAGCACTTCGAGATGTTCTACGAGCTGAATCAGAACGCCCAGGCTCCGGAAACGCGGCTCGTGCCGCGCGCCGGTGCTCCCTCGGGCGCGCAGTCGTACGACGCGGTCGACTGGCACCTGATTCACCCACAGGCCGAACAGTCGCAGCTCCTCAATGCACTCCGCCTCGACATCGGACGCACGGTGTACGACCGCACCATCTGCCCCCCGCTCAACAACACCATTCCCTGAGGTCCAACGCAGTAACGGTTCGCCATCGCAAGGTGGCGAACCGTTTCCGCGACTGAGAAAGGAGGAGGACATGCGCCGTCTGCTCGGACCCGGTCTGTTTTTTCTTGCACTTGCTGCGTGCGAAACCCAAACTCCGGCTTCCACGCCGCGGTCGCCCCTCGTGAAGAACACCGCTCCGTACCTCCAGGCCGCCCGGCGACTGACACAGCGCTACTCGGCGTCGCCGATGGCAGGATGGGAGGTTCGCGCCAGCGCGGCAGGAACGGATTGCAAGGTGCTGTTCGTCGAAACGAAAATCATCCTGGAGACCTCGATGGTCGACGCGATCCATTACGGCGTCGCCGCATACGATTTCCTCCCGGGAGGCGTGAAGCAGTTCGGCCGCCTCAATGCCTTTCGTGGCGTCGCGTACCAGGACGTCACCGGTTATCGCTGGCGATACGGCAACGTCAGCGCTGCGGAAGCCCAGGCTCTGAAACCGTGCCGCTGACCTCGCACATCGACAGCGGCATGAGCCGCGACCTTCCCTCGTACTGCAGGTGCGTGGCCTGCTTCGCCTTCGAGTTCCGGTGCTTCCTCACCCACGCCAGCACGCGGGTTTCCACATAGGCCGATAGCGTATCGACCGTCACGAATCCCTGTTCGTTTCGCGGTGCTTCGCAACGGAGTCCCTCGATCACGGCCGCCGTGAAGACGCCGTTGCGCGCGAGGTCGTCGTCGTAGGCGTAATCGCCGGCCGTGGCGGCGGAGAAGACAACCACTCCACTGAGCGAGCCCATGGCGCGCATCAACCCCGCGGCGGAGCGGGGATCGGGCAGGCCGTCGCGTGTGTTGGTGGTCAGCTTCTGGCGGCAGGCATCGAGGAGGATCAGCGCGCGCGGGACGTTCGCATCCTCAACGAGCTCGCGGATCTTCGTCTCCGGGACCGCGGTCTCGCGGTCGCGCAGCAGCGAGCTTTCGGTGAGGAGGTACTGCGTCCCCTTCTCGCTCACGCCATGGGTCGCGAACGAGACGATGAGGATGCCGTTCGGTCCGACCGCACCGGCCTGGCTGCGCAGGAGCTTGAGCAGGTCCGCATGCCGTGCCGCCCGCACCTCCGCGCCGGCAGCGACGAGCGCCGCCAATCGCTCTTTCGACTCCGGCTTCTGCGGCTCCCCCGATAACGCGAGCACCACGCGCCGCGGATGCACGAGGCGGGGGCTGCCGTCCATCGCCACGACGTACGCCAGGTCCACGGCGTCGTCGACCGCGTACCGCACCTCGGCCAGCGTGTCGTCGTCAGGAAACAGCCGCACGCCGACGAACAGCGCGGCCGAATCCCCCGAGGCCACGGGGGCATCGACAGGCGCCACGCCCGGCGCCAGGGGACGGACGCCTCCAATGGCCAACCCGCTGCAGAAGAGCGCCGCCACTAAAATGCAGAAAAGCTGTCTCAAGCGACGTCATTCTGCACCTTGTCGGAGGTTTCCCTGAAGACTCGAGCCTTGCTGGTGTTATGCGTCGTCCTCGCTGCTTCCGCTCTGCACGCGCAGAGCGGCCGCCGCCGCGCGCTGCTCATCGGCATCAACGACTACACCGCCTCGCGTCTCGGCGCGAAGAAGCCGGGGGCGATTCCGCCGCGCGACTGGCCGAATCTCAACGGGGCCGTCAATGACGTACGCACCATTCAGGAGATGCTCCAGCTGGTCTATGGGTTTCAGTCCGGCGACATCGTCACGCTGGTCAACCAGGACGCTACCCGCGCCGCGATCCTGCAGGCAATCGACCGGCAATTCGTCATACCGGCCGCGAAGGGCGACGTGTTCTTTCTCTATTTCGCAGGGCATGGGTCGCAAGTGCGCAACTCGCTGTCCGACGAGCCGGACAAGCTCGACGAGTCGCTGGTCCCGGCCGATTCACGGGCGGGAGCTCGCGACATTCGGGACAAGGAACTGCGCGTCCTGTTCAATCGCATCCTCGACCGCGGCGCGCGGCTGACGGTGATCTTTGACAATTGCCATAGCGGCTCCGGCGCGCGCGGACTCGCGACCGGCGCCCGTCCGCGCGGCATCCGGCGCGATCCGCGCGACGTCGCCGATGCGACGAAAACCGGTCCGCGCCCCGAGGATCGCGGCGCGCTGGTGATCGCCGCGGCGCAGGACTTCGATCCGGCGTGGGAGACGCGCGATGCGGACGGGAGGATGCACGGCGCATTTTCGTGGGCCTGGATCCGCGCCATGCGCGACGCGACGAGCGGCGAAGCGGCGATCGATACGTATCTGCGCGCACAGGCACGCCTGCGCGCCGAGACTCCCTATCAGGCGCCGGTGCTCGCCGGCAATGCCCAGGCGCGTTTCAGCCCCTTCCTCGGCGCACGGACAGACCAGGCGAACGACCGCACCGTCGTCGCGGTCTCCAAAGTTCGCGACGACGGCACCGTCGTCCTGCAAGGCGGCTGGGCCAATGGATTGTCCGTGGGCAGCGAATTGCGGGTCCTCAGCGAACGGTCGATCACCACCCGCCTCCGCGTCACCTCGATCCTCGGGCTCGGACAAAGCGAGGCCCGTGTCGAGCCGGGACGCCCGATGCCGCTGGCGATCAACTCCGGCGCATTATTGGAAGTGGTCGGCTGGGCCGCGCCCGCGGGCAGGCCGCTGCGGGTGTGGGCGCCACGGGTCGCGGGCAACACCGGCAACATTCGCCTGCTCGCGCGCAAGCTCCTGGCCGAGGCGACGAAACGGAACATCGGCTGGATTCCCGATCCGGTCGATGCCACACCGACGCATCTTCTCCGCCGCAATCAGACGGAATGGGAGCTGCTCGGCCCCGGCGGAGCAGTGGAGCGCATCGGCAGCGATGCTACGGCGATCGCCGCGATTGCGCGGATCGCGCCGGGATCGAAGCTCTTCGTGCAGTTCCCGGCGCCCGCGGCCATGATCGAGGGGATCGGCATCGGACCGGGAACGGATCGCGAGGGCATCGAGCCGGTCGCGCGCGCCGAAGATGCCGACTACATCCTGGCGGGACGCCTCTCCCCGACCCGCCAGCTCGAATACGCGTGGGTGCGTCCGGCGGTCAACGCGGCCGATCGCCGCACCACGGGCCTGCCGGCGCGAAGCGCCTGGATCATGGAGGACGGCCGCGACCAGACCTTGCGCGACTCGGTGGCGCGGCTGCGCGATTCGGTCCTGCGGCTGCGGAGGATTCACGCGTGGCACCTGCTCGAATCACCGCCGCGCGCACGCTATCCCTACCGGCTGGCGGTCAAACGCCAGCGCGACGGCAGCGTCATCCGGGAAGGAGCACTGACAGGCGGTGACCTTTACGACCTCGTGCTGCGGCCGGCCGCGACCTCCCTGCCGCCGCGGGTGCCGCAGCGGTACGTGTACGTATTCAACATCGACAGCCACGGAAAGAGCGTGCTGCTGTATCCGCGCAGCGGCTCGGTCGAGAACCGCTACCCCCTCGCACCGCCCGCACCGCCGGAGATCCAGCTCGGCGCGGCATTCGCGGTCGAGCCGCCGTACGGGGTGGATACGTATTTCCTGCTGACGACCGACGAGGCGCTCCCCAATCCCTGGATCCTCGAATGGGACGGCGTCCGCACGGCGGCATCCGACAGCCCGACGCCATTGGAGCAACTGTTGATGCTGACCGGCTCGGCGGAGCGGGGGCCGTCGATCGTGACGCCCTCGAGCTGGTCGCTCGACAGGATGGTGCTGGAGGCGGTGAAGCCGAGGAAGCGGTGAGTCCCCGGGCCTGGGGATCTTGGGCTGCCTTCAGGAGCAACCGCCACCGTCTTGCCCTGTTCTGGAGTGCGGTAACGCGAGTTACCGCTCTTACTGGTTTCGTTCGTCCTGCAACGCGAGCAGGTCCAGCCTTCGCTCGTGCCATCGGCGAGATTGCACCAGCCACGGTTTACTGCACGAACAGAAGCAGTCAGAGCGGTAACTCGCGTTACCGCACTCCATACCGGTGGGGCTCTGAGCGAGATCGGCGACCGCTGTCCCCACAAAGTGTCTGGCGCTGTGTCTTTTGGAGCGGCCTCCTTCTGCTCGCGGCGCGGCCAGGTACTCACTCCAGGCACTCACAAACGCGTCTTGACGGGAGGAGGCCGCTCCCCACATCTCGGCGCGGGCCGTGTCTATCAATGTGTGAACCGCCGCCATGTCGTCTGTTTGCTCGCACTCCTGATTGCCTGTGCACCCGAACCGGCGGAGCAAGACAGGCGCGGCGTGCGTCCGGTCTCGCAGGCGCCGCCGCAGCGGCGCGATCCATTCGTGCGCGAACAGTCGGCAGCGCTCTTCGTCGGCGTGCGCGAATTCGCGGCTGCACCGTCGCTAACGGGAGTGCGTTTCACGGTCGATGATGCGGTGGATCTCGCGTATGCGTTCGCACTGGAGCGCAAGGTCAGGCTGGTCGATGCACGACGCGTGGCGCTGGCGTTGACCGGTGAGCCGCGCAAGCTCGAATCACAGGAGAAACTGAAGAAGTTGCGTGCGGCGGGCGCGATCGTATGTCCGGCGACGCTGGAAAGCGTGCGCGGCCTGGTCCAACGGCAGGCGGGCCTCGCTGGGAAAGACGGGCTCCTGATCCTCGGGTTTGCCAGTCATGGCTTCAGCCGGGATGGGGTTCCGTACGTGCTCACCTCCACCTCACGTTACGAAGACACCGTCAGCTCGCTCTCCGGCGCGAAGGTGTCCGACATCGCCTCGAGCTCGAAAGCGCAACGGTCGCTGATCTTCATCGACGCCTGCCGGGAGCGCGTTCCCGGCGCGAGAGGCGTGCGCATCCCCGTGCCGGTCGCGCAATACATGAAAGGGGCGATCGGACAGGTCATCTTCTATGCGGCTGCACCGGGAAACTACGCCTACGAAACCGATGGGAACGGCGTGTTTACGAAAGCAGTCATCACCGGGCTGCTCGAATGCGGGCCGCGTACGGTGCAGGGGTTGGTGACGGTCGAGAAGCTCTCCCGCTTCGTCGAAGACCGCGTGCTGCGATGGGTGCAGAACAATCGCGACCCGTCGGTGCTCAAGGCGACGCAGGTGAGCATGGACGCGGATACGAAAGCGATGCCGCTCGTGATGTGTACCCGTCCGGTACCACCGGTCGACGTCACTGTCGTCAGGAATTCGCTGACCGCGTTCGGAAAGGATGCACGCAGTCTTTGGGGTCGCACGTTCGAGGGCGTCATCACACGCGCCCAGGTTGCCGACATCGACGTCGATGGGACGAACGAAGTGCTCGCGGTCATCGGCAGCAAGGTCATCGCGATCGATGCACTGCAGGATGAGTTGTGGACGGTCGACACGAAGACGCCGATCCGTCAACTCATTGTCGAGCACCTCTTCTCTGCGAAGCGCAAACGGCAGCTCGTGGCCGTCTCCAACTCGACGCTGTCGCTGATCGACCATGACGGGTCGCTGCTCGCTACCTATGCGTACCCGCACAGACTGCGGCAAGTGCGCATCGACCGGCCAACCTCAAACCACGACCGGAAGATCATCCTCACCGCCGACGGCGGCCGCGTGTTCATGCTCGATCCTGACGGAAAGCCGCACGCCCAGGTCTGGTCCGGCCTCGTCTCCGCGCCGATCACGAAGCTCGACATTCTCGACTTCAACAACGACAGCTATCGCGACATCGAACTGACCACCGCGAAAGGCCGGATCTGGCTGGACTTCGCTGGGAGGGTCATCAAAAGGACAGGACCCCACTTCCACCTCCTCTCCCCGAAGAAACCGTAGCGATGCCCCGAGGGCGCCGAACCGATTACAGTTAGGCGCCCTCATGAGTGACCGGAAAACGTTGCTCCTCACCCGCCGCGCGGTGCGCGTCAAGGGACGGCGCGTGATCGCCCGCTTTCTCCTGCAGCCCGGACGCGCGGCGGTGATCACGCTCCCGACGCACAACGACGCGCGACGCGCCGCGCAGCGGCTGATCGTTCAGCTCCGCCTCACGAAGACGGACGAGGAGTGGGACGACCTCCTCACCTTCCGGGTGGAGCTGATCCGGGCGATGTACACGATCGGCGAAGGGAGCGAGGAAGGCGACGAGGAGGAGTGACCGGCTGTAACCGGTTACCATCCCCTCCATGAGGCGCCTGCTGCTCGCTCTCTTCCTGCTGACCGGCTCGCTGCACGCCGACGTGCTCGACGACTTCTCCGATGTGAGCGACTGGATCGCCGCCCCCTCGGACGGTGTGGAGCTGCGGATCAGCAGCGAGCGCGGTGCGATGCGGCTCGACTTCGACTTTCACGGCGGGGCCGGGTACGCGATCGCGCGGAAGCCGGTGAAGCTGCAATTGCCGTCCGATTACGAATTCACGTTCTCGCTGCGCGGCGAGGCGCCGCCGAACACGCTCGAGTTCAAGCTGCTCGATCCCACCGGGGAGAACGTCTGGTGGCTCAACCAGCGCAACCTCACTTTCCCGCGCGAATGGAAGAAGCAGCGCATCCTGAAGCGGCACATCGAGTTCGCCTGGGGGCCTTCCGGCGGCGCGCCGCTGACGGAGCTCTCGGCGCTGGAGCTCGTGATCACTGCCAGCACGGGCGGCAAGGGAACGGTGTGGATCGACGACCTCGCGTTTCGGCCGCGCGAGGCGCGTCCGGCAGCGCCTCCACCACCGCACGGCGCGTGGCGCGCGCGGACGAATCACAACGAGTCGCTGACCATGGACTTCGGGACACCGCACGAGTTCGGAGGGCTGACGATCGACTGGGATGCGCACGCCGTCGATTACGACGTCGAAGTCTCGGAGGATGCAAAGACGTGGGAGACCGTGGCGCGCGTGCGCGGCAGCCGGGGCGGACGCGATCCGCTGTTCCTCCCCGACTCCGATGCGCGTTACGTCCGCCTGCGCATGCTGCGCGGCGCGAAGCCGTTTGCGTTGCGAGGGGTGACGATCGAGCCGCTGCCGTTCGCGGCGTCGCGCAACGCGTTCTTCACCCGCATCGCCGGTGCGGAGCGGCGCGGGCTGTATCCCCGGTCGCTGCAGAACGAGCAGGTGTACTGGACCATCGTCGGCGAGGTGCACGAGGAGCGCGAGGCGCTGCTCAGTGAGGACGGCGCGCTGGAGCTCGACCGCTCGTCCTTCTCGGTAGAACCGTTCCTCTACGCGAAAGGCAGGTTGGTGACGTGGAACGACGTGCAGCGGACGCAATCGCTCGCGAACGGCGTGCTGCCGATCCCGAGCGTCGACTGGACGGCGGACAACGTCCGCCTCACGGTCACGGCGTACGCGCAGAAGAAGCAGGTCTTCGCGCGCTACCGCGTCGCGAATCCGGCCGGCGAGCCGCGCAACGTGACGCTTTTCCTCGCCGTACGGCCGTTCCAGGTGAACCCGCCGTGGCAGTTCCTGAACGTCCCCGGCGGCACGAGTCCCATTCACGAGCTCTCGTATGACAATGGGATCGTGCGCGCCGAGGGGTTGCGCGTGGCCACTGTGACCCCGGCCAGCGCCTTCGGCGCGACCACGTTCGCCTCGGGCGACATCACCGAGCTGCTGCTGCGCAACACGCTCCCTGCCGAGACGCGAGTTCGCGACGAATTCGGCGCGGCCTCGGGGGCGTTGCGCTACGACCTCGCGATCCCGGCGAACGGCTTCCGCGACGTTTACATCGCCTCGGGCGCGACGGACGTGCGTCCCACCCCCGCGCTGGCCAAGGCGCTCCTCGGCGAGGCCACGCGCGAGTGGTCGGAGCGCCTCGGGCGCTTCACGCTCGAGCTGAGCGGCGACGAAGGTTCCGCCATCGCGCGGGCGGTGAAGAGCAACGTCGCCTTCATCCTCATCAACCAGGACGGCCCCGCCATCCAGCCCGGCTCGCGCTCCTACGACCGCTCCTGGATCCGCGACGGCTCGCTCACTTCCGACGCCCTGCTCCGCCTCGGCTACGTCGACGCGGTGAAGCCGTTCGTGGACTGGTTCGCGCCGTACCAGTTCCCGAACGGCAAGGTGCCGTGCTGCGTCGACTCGCGCGGCGCCGATCCCGTCCCGGAGAACGACAGCCACGGGCAGCTCATCTTCCTCATCGCCGAGTACTACCGCCACACGCACGATCGCGCCACCGTCGAGCGCCTCTGGCCGCACGTCGAGCAGGCAGTCGCATATATCGACTCGCTGACGCGGGAGCGGATGACACCGCGATACGAGAACACCCCGTATTACGGCCTCGTACCGGAATCGATCAGCCACGAGGGCTACTCCGCCAAGCCGATGCACTCGTACTGGGACGACTTCTTCGTCCTGCGCGGCCTGCAGGACGCGGCGTATCTCGCCTCCATCCTCGGCAGGACTAGGGATTACGCGGCGAAGGCCGAGACCTTCCGCACGAACCTGCACGCTTCCATCGAAGCGAGTCGCGCGATGCACAAGATCGACTACATCCCCGGCTCGGTGGAGCTCGGCGATTTCGACGCGACGTCGACCACGGTGGCCCTCTCCCCCGGCGATGAGAAAACGCGCCTCAACCGCGCCGCGCTGGAGGCGACGTTCGAGCGCTACTACCGCGAATCGATGCAACGCATCGCCACGAATCAGTGGGAGGCGTACACGCCGTACGAATGGCGCACCGTCGGCTCCCTGCTCCGCCTCGGCTGGCGCGAACGGGCCCACGAGCTGGTCCGCTTCTTCCTCGGCCACGTCCGCCCCGCCGGCTGGAACCAGTGGGCGGAGGTGGTCTTCCGCGAAGAGCGCAATCCGAAGTTCATCGGCGACATGCCCCACACCTGGGTCGGCTCCGACTTCATCCGCTCCATCCTCGACATGTTCGCCTACGAGGAAGACGGGGCGCTGGTGATCGGCGCGGGCGTGCCGGTGGAATGGACGCGCGGTTCCGGGGCCATGTTGCGTGGCTTGCGTACGCAGTACGGGACGGTGAACGTCACGATCCGGGACGGGGTGGCGAGCGTCAGTGGGGATGCAAAGCCGCCGAAAGGGTTCGTGATGCGGTGAGTCTTCTGGAGTGCGGTAACGCCAGTTACCGCTCTGACTGCTTCTGTTCGTGCAGCAATCCGTAGCTGGTGCAATCTCGCCTCGTGGCACGAGCGAAGGCTGGACCTGCTCGCGTTGCAGGACGAACAAAATCAGTAAGAGCGGTAACTCGCGTTACCGCACTCCAGAACAGGCCGTCCTGAGATGCGACCGCGGCCGGTGCACGCACCAGCGGGATCGCACGCATCCGATGCGATTTCGCATGCATCGCGTCTGATTTCGTACGCGTTCCGTGCGATTTCGCATAGGTTCCTGTCCGATTTCGCAGACATTGCCGTGCGGTGTCGCATGCAGGCCGTGCGGTATCGCATAGCTTCTATGCAGATTCACACAGCGTGCTATACGATTTCGCACGGCTTGCATGCGATTTCGCACACTCTGCATGCGATCGCGCCACCCTCGCCAGCGCTCGCGCAGCGCCCGCAAGCGACGCTAAAGAGCCATCTTGGCCTTGATCACGTCGGCGTAGTACCGCGCGCTCGCTTTCGGGGTGCGCTTCAGCGTTTCGTAGTCGACGTGGATGATGCCGAAGCGTTTGGCGTAGCCGAGGGCCCATTCGAAGTTGTCGAGGAGGGACCAGACGTAGTAGCCGCGGACGTTCACACCCTGGCGCATGGCGGTTCGCACCGCGCGGATGTGGTCGCGGAGGTAATCGACGCGCAGCGGGTCCTCGATGCGGCCGTTGAACGCCACCGGCGGGTCGTAGAAGGCCGCGCCGTTCTCGGTGATGTAGAGCGGCAGGTCGCCGTAGCGGTCGCGGACCCAGGTCAGCGTCTTCGTCAACCCTTCCGCGAAGACCTCCCACCCCACCTCGGTGACCGTCGTGCGCGGATTGTCGACGCGCGCGGCGCGCTCGATGATCACCGAATCGTCGGCCTTGGTGATGCCGCGCTTGTAGTAGTTGATGCCGAGGAAATCGATGGGGGTGCGGATCTCCTCGAGATCGGCGGCGGAGATCTCCGGCCACGCCTCGCCGTAGCCGTCGATGAGCTCCTGCGGGTACGAGCCGAGGAACACCGGATCGAGGTACTGGCGGTTCATGTACGCGTCGGCGCGTTTCACCGCCTCCGCGTCCTCGCGTGAATCGGAAGCCGGATACTTCGGCTCGAGATTCACCACCAGCCCGATCTGGTTCTTCCCGGACGCGCGGTACGCCTGCACCGCCTTCGCGTGCGAGCGCAGCAGGTTGTGGGTCGCGCGCGGCGCCTCCCACAGATTCTTATGCCCCGGTGCCAGCGGCCCGTGCAGGTAGCCGCCGTCGGTGACCACCCACGGCTCGTTGAGCGTCGCCCACATCGTCACCCGGTCGTCGAGGGCGCGGAACATCACGTCCGCATACTCCGCGAACCACTCCGCCACGTCGCGATTCAGCCAGCCGCCGCGATCGTCGAGCGCGGCCGGCAGATCCCAGTGGTACAGCGTCGCATTCGGCGCAATGCCTGCCGCCAGCAGCTCATCGACGAGCCGGCGGTAGAAATCGAGGCCTCCCTGGTTTACGCGCCCCGTCCCCTCGGGGAGGATGCGGCTCCACGAGACGCTGAAGCGGTACGTGGTCAGCCCGAGCTCTTTCATCAGGGCCACGTCTTCGCGGTAGCGGTTGTAGTGATCGCACGCGACGTCGCCGGTCTCGCCGTTGTGGACGCGGCCCGGCGTGCGCACGAAGCGATGCCAGATGCTCGGCCCCGCGCCGTCGGCCAGCGGGGCTCCTTCGATCTGATAGGCGGAGGTGGCGGCCCCCCAGAGAAAGTCACCCGGAAAACGCTCTTCGGTAGGTCTGCTCATGTACTCCGTCTTTCACTTCCCGTTCACCGCTCGTTGACATCGCGCGGCTGCGGGGCTAGTGTAACGCGGACAATGTAAACGGTTACACAGGAATGGCAACCATACGCGGTGCAGGCTCAGAAGTCGCTCCGGGACGCCCTTCCGGCGTTGCGACGATCCGCGATGTTGCGGCGCGCGCGGGGGCCTCGGTGGCCACCGTCTCGCGCACGTTGAACGGCGTCGGCCCGGTGCACGACGACACCTCGAAACGGGTCTTCGCCGCCGCCCGCGCCCTCCGTTACGTCCCTCACGCCGCGGCGCGCAGTCTGAGCATCCGCCGCAGCCACACCCTCGGCGTCCTCCTCCCCGAGGTGCATGGGGAGTTCTTCTCGGAAGTCATTCGCGGCATCGACGTCGCGGCAAGGGCCCGCGGGTATCACGTCCTCGTCTCCAGCTCGCACAGCGACGCGCAGGAGATGTCGGCCATGCTGCGCGCCCTACGGGGCCGAGTCGACGGCCTGATCGTCATGTCGCCCGACGTCGAGCTCGGGTCGCTCTCGCGCGCGCTCACCGCCCACAGCCCGGCCGTGCTGCTCAACTCCGCAACCAACGCCCGCCCCACGATCCGCATCGACAACTACACCGGCGCCTGCAGCATGACCGAGCACCTCATCGCGCTCGGCCATCGCCAGATCGCCTTCATCACCGGCCCGGAGCGGAACGCCGACGCGGCGGAGCGCCTCCGTGGCTATCGCGCCGCCCTCGGCCCCACGAACGGCGCGAAGCGCGGGCAGCTGGAGATCGAAGGCGACTTCACCGAGGAGTCCGGATATCGCGCGGTAGCGAAGATCCTGGCGCTGAAGCAGCGGCCCACCGCGATCTTCGCCGCGAACGACGCCATGGCCATCGGTGCGTTGCGCGCGCTGCGCGAGGCCGGCATCGCCATCCCGGACGACATGGCCCTGGCGGGCTTCGACGACATCCCGATGGCGCGCTACCTGACGCCGCAGCTCACCACCGTGCGCGTCGACATCGCCGAGATGGGCCGACGGGCCGTCGAATACCTCGTGGCCTCGCTCGACGGCGAGAGCGCGGTCAGGAAACACGAAGTCATCCCAACCACCCTCGTCGTCCGAGAGTCCTGCAGCGCTCCATCCGCGCGCCAGGGCCTCGCGACGCAGAAACGAATTCGCGCAGACGGATAGCACGTAGGAGGAGACCGATGAGTGGAGCCCGATTCATGTGGCGTCGTACAGCAATCGTTTTTCTGATCTGCATCTCCATGGCCGGTGCGGCCCTCGCACAAACCACCACCGCGTCGCTGCGCGGAAAGATCACCGACGAACAGGGCAACGCCTTCCCGAGCGCGGAAGTCGTCGCGACCGCAACCAGCTCGGGGTACACGCACCGCGTCGTCGCCGGTCCCGACGGCAGGTTCCTGCTCGGCGGGCTCACGCCGGGCGCATACCGGATCGAGGTGACCTCCCCCGCCTACCGCACCGCGTCTCGCGACCTGACCCTCCTCGTGGGGCAGACCCTCGACCTGGACGTGAGCATGCGGCCCGAGACGGTGCTGACCGAAGAGGTCACGGTCATCGGCTCCGTCCCCGTGGAGATGGAGACGTCGGAAGTGACGACCAACGTCACGCGCGAGCAGATCGAGAACCTGCCGCAGGGGAACCGCAACTTCATGAACTTCGCGGCACTCGCGCCCGGGGTCACGATCAGCGACGACGAGCTCCGCAAGACCTTCCAGTCCGGCGCCCAGCGCGCCGACGCCGTGAACGTCTTCGTCGACGGCGTCAGCTTCAAGAACGACATCCTGCAGGGCGGCGTGGTCGGACAGGATTCCAGCCGCGGCAATCCTTTCCCGCAGAACGCCGTGCAGGAGTTCCGCGTCCTCACGCAGAACTACAGCGCCGAGTACCAGAAGGCCTCGGCGGCCGTGATCACCGCCGTCACCAAGTCCGGCTCCAACGAGTTCACCGGCGACGTGTTCGGCTTCTACCAGGACAACGGCCTGGTGGGCGACCATCCGCTGAGCGGCGCCGAGCAGCCGTTCTTCGAGCGCCTGCAGACCGGCCTCTCGATCGGCGGACCGATCATGCGCGACCGAATGCACTTCTTCGTCAGCTATGAAGGGAACGATCAGGACCGCGAAGAGATCGTCCGCCTCGGCGGCGCCGGCGTTCCTGCCGCGCTGCGGAACCAGTTCGCGAGCTACGAAGGCAATTTCCCGAGCGATTTCACCTCGGACCTCCTCTTCGGCAAGGTCAGCTTCCAGCCCGCGGACGCACACCTGTTCGAGCTCTCCGGCTTCCTGCGCGACGAGACCGACGTCCGCGGCTTCGGAAACGACATCAGCTTCGAGTCCGCGCAGGAGATCGACAACGACGTCATGCAGGCCGCCCTGCGCCATCAGTTGATGGGAGGGTCGTGGCTCAACGAGGCAACGGTCAGCTACCAGACGTACACGTGGAACCCGCACGCTTCCAATGAGGACCTGGTCGGCCGGAACTACTTCGGGCTGATCCGCGTCGGCGGCATCGACACGACACAGGACTTCGACCAGAAGCGCCTGTCCCTACGGGACGATTTCTCGTTCGCGCCGATGCAGTTCCGCGGCTCGCACGCCGTCAAGGCGGGCGTCATCGTCGAGCAGAGCGAATACAACGTCGTGAAGCACCAGGCCGGCAACCCGGTCTTCAACTTCCGCGGCGATGAGAACTGGGAGATCCCGTTCGAGGCGCTCTACGGCCTCGGCGCCCCCGAGATCAGCGGCGACAACACGGCCTTCGGCCTCTACGTACAGGACGACTGGGGCATCACCGACCGGCTGACCGCGAACCTCGGCCTGCGCTGGGACTACGAGTCCGACATGTTCCCGCAGGACTGGGTCACGCCGGCCGACGCCGTGACCAAGTTCTCCACCTGGGTCGACGCCGACCGCTACTTCACCGACGGCAACGACCGCGAGCCGGTCGACGACATGTTCGCGCCGCGCCTCGGGCTCACCTACGACCTGCTGGGCAACAACCGCACCGTCCTCTTCGGCGGCTGGGGGCGTTACTACGACCGCATCGTCTTCAACAACACGCTCGATGAGCGCTTCCGCCTCCAGTTCAAGGTCGGCAACTTCCAGTTCTCCAGGGACGGAGCGCCGCGCGGCGACGGGCGCCCCACCGTGGCGTGGGATCCGTCGTACATGACCGAAGCGGGCCTGCAGCAACTGCTGTCCACCGGCCGCACCGGCAATCCGGAGCTGTTCCTCCTCGAGAACGACACGCAGGCTCCCTACTCGGACCAGGCCACGGTCGGCGTCCGGCAGTCCTTCGGTCAGTTCGTGGCCTCGCTCAGCTACGGCCGGACGCGCAGCTACAACGGCATGACGTTCACCTGGGGTCACCTCAACACCGACGGCACCTGCTGCCGCTGGGGCGAGATCGGGCCGCTCGGATACGGCGCCATCCTCACCTCCAACGACGACATCCGCACCTGGTACGACGCCATCTACCTGACGCTCGAGAAGCCGTTCACCTCGAGCTCGCGCTGGGGCGGCAGCCTCTCCTACACCAACTCCGACGCGGAAACGATCGGCGGAGACCTGTTCAGCCTCGACTTTCCAACGGTCGACCAGTACCCGCGCCGGCCGATGCTCGGCATCCAGGAGCATCGCCTCGTCGCCAATACCGTGGTGCGCCTCCCGTTCAACATCAACTTCGGCACGATCGTGAACTACGGCTCCGGCTATCCGTTCGACATCATCGACCGCTCCGCCGGCACCGGCACGCTCGAGCGCATCCGCCGCGGCGAGGGCACGGGCCCGAGCTACCTCACGTTCGATCTCAGGCTCGAGTACGAGATTCCGGTCCGCGGCTTCGGCATCGGCCTGATCGGCGAGGCGTTCAACGTGACGGACGATCCGGTCTATAACAGCTTCAATGGCGAGATCTTCACCCGCCCGAACGTCAACCCGAATTTCGGGAAGCCGACCGCGATCGTGGCAGGCACCCAGCGCCGCTTCCAGTACGGCGTGCGCGTGAGGTTCTGACGCGTGACAGCTTCGCGGTTTCACAGGAGAGTGGCGCAAGCCACTCTCCTGTTGTTTCTCTCCGCCTGCGCCATGCATCCCCCCGGAACGCCGCCGCAACCGGTGACCGCGTCCCGGCCCGCGATCGCGGACGCTGCCCTGCTCGAAAAGATCGAGCGCGACACGTTCCAATGGTTCTGGGACACCACCAACCCGAAGAACGGACTGGTGCCCGACCGCTGGCCGACGAAGTCGTTCTCGAGCATCGCCGCGGTCGGTTTCGGCCTGACGGCATACGGGATCGGCGCCGAGCGCGGCTGGATCACGCGCGAACAGGCAGCGGAGCGCGTGCTGACCACGCTGCGCTTCTTCCGCAACGCGCCGTCCGGCGACGCCGCGCGCGGCATGACCAGCTACAAAGGGTTCTACTACCACTTCCTGGACATGGAGAGCGGCGCGCGCTTCGAGACGGTCGAGCTGTCGACCATCGACACGACGCTGATGCTGGCCGGGGCGCTCTTCTGCCAATCGTATTTCGATCGCGACAATCCAACGGAGCGGGCCATCCGCGAGACCGCCGAAGAGCTCTACCGGCGCGCGGAGTGGACGTTCTTCCATGAACGAGCCCCGCTGGTGAGCATGGGATGGACGCCGGAAAACGGCCTGCACGACTGGGATTACACCGGCTACAACGAGGCCATGCTGCTGTACGTCCTGGCCCTCGGCTCACCGACGCATCCCATCGACGCGTCGGCGTGGACGGCCTATACGAAGACGTACCGCTGGGGCACCCTGCTGGGACAGGAGCACCTGAATTTCGCACCCCTGTTCGGCCATCAGTATTCGCACGTCTGGATCGACTTCCGCGGCATCCAGGACCCGTACATGCGCGAGAAAGGGATCGACTACTTCGAGAACTCGCGGCGCGCCACGATCGCGCAGCGTGAGTACGCGACCGTCAATCCCCACGGCTTCCGCGGCTACGGCGAGAACGTCTGGGGCCTCACCGCCTGCGACGGCCCGCTCGACGCGACGCTCACCATCGACGGCCGGCCGATCAAGTTCATGACCTACGCAGCGCGCGGTGTGGCATTCGACGAAGTACGCGACGACGGCACCATCGCCCCGACCGCGGCGATCTCCTCGATCCCCTTCACGCCCGAGATCTCGACCGCCGCCGCGCAGGAGCTGTACAAGCGCCACGGCGCAAATCTCTACCGCCAGTACGGCTTCGTCGATTCGTTCAATGAGACCCTGAACGTCCCGGTCAAGACGCAACACGGCGCTGTCGTGCCGGGCGCGGGCTGGTTCAATACCGATTACCTCGGCATCGACCAGGGCCCGATCGTGACGATGATCGAGAACCACCGCAGTGAACTCGTGTGGAAAATGATGAAAAAGAACCCGCACGTCAGGCGCGGCCTGCAGCGCGCAGGCTTCACCGGCGGATGGCTGGAGGCCCAGCCCTGAGCAGAACGCCCGTACCCGCCCCTGATACTCTCCGGTCACCTGTTTTCGGGGCGCTGTACTTAGCGCTGGCGCTGCTGCTCTCCTGCAGCACGCGTGACGACGGCCGCGAACGGATCGAGTTCTGGGGCTTGGGGCGCGAGGGGGAAGTGGTCGCGGAGATGATCCCCGAGTTCGAGCGCCGCAATCCCGGCATTAGGGTCATCGTCCAGCAGATCCCCTGGAGCGCCGCGCACGAGAAACTGCTCACCGCGCACGTCGGCGACTCGACTCCCGACCTCGCGCAAATCGGCAACACCTGGATCGCGGAGTTCGCCGCCGTTCGCGCGCTGGCCGACCTGGCCCCGCTCGTGGCGCGGTCGAAGGGTATCGACCAGGGCGACTACTTCCCCGGGATCTGGGCGACGAACGTGGTCGACGGCACTCTGTACGGCATCCCGTGGTACGTCGACACGCGCGTGCTCTTCTACCGCAGCGACATCCTCGGCGCGGTCGGCTATCCGGACGGCCCGGCCACGTGGGACGAATGGCGCGACGCGATGCAGAAGATCGTCGCGCAGAAACGCAGCCGCTTCCCGATGCTCCTGCCGACCAACGAGTGGGACCCGCCCGTCATCATGGCCCTCTCCAACCGTTCGACGCTGCTGACGCCCGACGGCACCCGCGGCGCCTTCCGTCAGCGGGAGTTCAGGGAGGCGTTCGCCTTCTACACCGAGATCTTCCGGCGCGGCTGGGCCCCCTCGGTCAGTAACGCGCAGATCTCGAACCTCTACCAGCAATTCGCACAAGGGGAGTTCGCGATGTACATCACCGGCCCATGGAACGTCGGTGAGTTCCGCCGCCGCCTTCCCGCCGAATTGCAGGACAAATGGGCCACCGCGCCGATGCCGTCGCGCGACGGGAAGAGTCCCGGCATCTCCATGGCCGGCGGTTCGAGCCTGGTGATCTTCCGCGCCTCGGAGCACAAGGACGCGGCCCGCAAGCTGATCGAATTCCTCTCCGAGCCCGCGCAGCAGGTGCGCTTCTTCGAGCTCACCGGCGACCTCCCCGCGCGCCGCAGCGCGTGGCAATCGCCCGCCCTGGCCGCGGAGCCGCGCTTCCCCGCTTTCCGCGTCCAGCTCGAATCGGTCCGTCCGCTGCCGCAGGTGCCGGAGTGGGAGCAGATCACCACCGCGATCTACGACCGCGGCGAAGCGCTCGCGCGCGGCACGACTACGGTGGACGCGGCCGTGACCGCACTCGACAAGCGCGCCGACGAGCTGCTCGAAAAGCGGCGCTGGATCGTCTCGCGAAAGGGTGCGTCATGAGCTCCGAGGCGCGCGCCGCGGTGCTCTTTCTCGCGCCGGCCATGGTGCTGCTTACGGTCTTCTTCTTCGTCCCCGTCATCGCCGGCTTCGCGCTCAGCCTCACCGACTTCGACCTCTACACCATCGGCGACACGAGCAACATCCGCCTGGTCGGCCTCCGCAATTACCGGGACCTCTTCGCCAGCAGCATTTTCTGGACGGCGTTCGCGAACACCATGTACTTCGCCCTGGTGGGCGGACCGCTGACGGTGGCGGTGTCGCTCGCGGGCGCGCTGCTGATCAACGCGAAGCTGACCCGTTTCAAGTCGCTGTTCCGCACGATCTACTTCGCACCGGTCGTGACCACGCTGGTGGCGGTCTCGATCGTCTTCAAATACATCTACCACCCCCGCTTCGGGATGCTGAACCGCTTCCTCGACACCCTCGGCCTGCCGCAGCCGGACTGGCTGGGCGACCCGAAGCTGGCGATGTTCGCGATCATCCTGCTCGCGGTCTGGAAAGGCTTCGGCTACACGATGATCATCTTCATCGCCGGCCTGCAGCAGATCCCCGAAGAGCTGTACGAAGCGGCGACGCTCGACGGCGCCGGCAAGTGGCGCCAGTTCCGCCACGTGACGCTGCCGATGCTCGCGCCGACGTTCCTCTTCGTCGGCATCGTCGTGGCGATCGGGCAGCTGCAGATCTTCGCCGAGCCGTACGTCATGACCCGCGGCGGCCCGCTCAACAAGACGCTGACCGTGGTCATGCTGATGTACGAGCAGGGGTTCAAGTTCTGGGAGATGGGCTACGCCGCCGCGGTGGCGTTCGTCCTCTTCCTGGTCATCGGCGCGGCCACGCTGCTGCAGATGAAGATGCAGGGGAACACCGAATGAGCCGCCGCCTCGAGAGCATCCTGCTGCACGGCGTGCTGATCGCGGGAGGCGTGATCACGCTCTTCCCACTGTTCTGGATGCTCTCCGCCTCGCTGATGTCGCCCGGCGAAGCGACGACGTTTCCGCCGCACCTCGTGCCGCACGAGCCGACGCTCGCGCAATACCGCGAGCTCTTCCTCCGCCTCAACATTGGCCGCGCCTTCCTCAGCAGCGCCATCATCGCCGTCGCCGTGACGGTCTTCTCCGTCCTCTTCGGCTCCATGGCCGGCTACGCGTTCGCGAAATTACGCTTCGGCGGCCGCGAGCGCCTCTTCGGCCTGTTGCTGATCGCGCTCGTGATCCCGCCGCAGGTGGGCATGCTGCCGCTCTTCCTCCTGATGAAGGCCCTCGGCCTGGTCAACAGCTACTGGGGAGCGATCATCCCCTCCATGGTCACGGTCTTCGGCATCTTCCTCATCCGCCAGTTCATGCTCTCGGTCCCGCAGGAAGTGCTCGAAGCCGCCCGCATCGACGGCGCCAGCGAATGGCGCATCTACTGGAACGTGATCCTCCCGCTGGCCCGCCCGATCCTGGCGACGCTGGCCACGTTCATGTTCATGTCCACCTGGAACGACTTCATGTGGCCCCTGATCATCCTCTCCGACCAGGCCCACTACACCCTCCCCGTCGCCTTGGCCAGCCTCTCCGGCGAGCACGTCCAGGACATCGAGCTGATGATGGCCGGCTCCGTCGTCACCGTCCTCCCGGTCCTCGCGCTGTTCATCGGCCTGCAGAGGTACTACATCGCCGGGATCATGCAGGGGAGCGTGAAGGGGTAAATCCGTCACCGGACATTCCCAGCTCTCACGGACCAGTACGGTTATCCTCGGTCCGTGAGGTGACGCCCATGGTCCGAGCCATTGCGTTTCTGCCGCTGCTGACGCTCATCTCCTGCGCGACGATGGTCAGCGGGAAGAACGAGAGCATCCAGGTCCGCTCCTCCCCTGCCGGCGCCACCGCCGACCTCATCTGCAGCGACGGGACGACCCGCGCCGGCGTCACGCCGATGACCATGGTCATCCCGCGGAAATCAGGCGCCTGCTCCCTGACGCTCCGGAAAGACGGCCACACCGCGCAGACCCTCGCCCTCGCCCCGAGCATCAACGGCAAATTCTGGGGCAACTTCGCCACCGTTCCCCTGGTCCCCCTCGGCATCGTCGGTCTGAACGGCCTGTTCTACACCGAGCCGGACGCACAAAGCAGAACGTGGGGCGCAGCTGCGCTCATTACCGCGGGCGCCGTCTGGGCCATCGACTACTGGACCGGCGCCTACCGCGAGCACGAACCGAGCGTCATCGACGTGACGTTGGCGAGCGAGACAGCGAGCATCGAGCGGCCGTGAAGTAGCTTGCGAAGGATCCTTGCTCGGGCTTGTGGCCCGCAACCCAACGACTGAATCAGCGCAGCTGATCTGGAGTGCGGTAACGCGAGTCACCGCTCTCACTGCTTCTGTTCGCGCCGTAAGCCGAGGCTGGTGCGATCTCGCCTCGTGGCACGAGCGAAGGCTGCACCTGCTCGCGTTTCAGGACGAATAGAAGCAGTAAGAGCGGTAACTGGCGTTACCGCACTCCAGATTCGTCGCGGCGCTCGAAGGACGGTGGGGATCGCCCTCACACCACCGCGCTATACCTGCGCAGCAACCGCTCCAGCACGTCCGCATCCAGCTCCGAGCGCACGCTGAGCGCGAGCTGCCGCAGGTCGCGCTCCACATCTGCCACGACGGCGAGTTTCGGCGCGATCTCCTGCTCCACCTCGCGCAGCAACAGCGTCCCCTCGGATGAGGCGAGGTGTTGTGCGGCGGCGAGGTGGGAGTCGCCGAGGATGAGGTCCGTGGAGGCGCGGTGCAGTTGGCCTTCGCGGAGACTGATCACGCCCACGGCGCGGCCGAGGAGGACCTGTTCGTAGGCGGTGCGGACGGCGCCGGTGAGGATCAGCTCCGCCGGGAGAAGGTCCGGTACGTGCGCCGATTCCGGGAACTGTGCCGGATCGTATTGAGCGCGGTAGTACTCGAACTGCCCGAGGGTGTAGGCCGGGTAGTGCAGGACCCGGCTGAGGGCGTGGATGCGCAGCGGATCGGTGGCCGGACGCGCCTGCGCGTCAGGAAGGCGGCGTTGAAGCGAGGCGACGAATGCGCCGTCGGCAGAGTCGATCCAGAGCGTCGTGTCGCGCTGCATCGACTGCTGCGCCTGGAGGTCGTCGCCGCGCAGCTCGATGAGCGGCGCGCTGTACTCGGTGAACCGCTTCAGCCGCTGCGGGAGCGCCGGCGTCAGGTTCGCGGCCTCGGCGATCGTCAGCTTGCGGAACGCCTCGAAGGCCGTCGCGGCGTATGCCGTAATGCGCTGACGCAGCTCGTCGAGCGACAGATGCCGCGACTGTGAGCGTGCCACCGGAAACTCGCGGGAGAACGGCTTTCGGTCCTCGGCTGTCCGGTCGTACCACGCGTCCACGTCCGCGTCGTCAACGACCGGGATCGCCAGTGCATGGGAGGTGATCGACGCAGGAGCGAACGAGCCCGCAAGTGTCTCCAGCTCGCCGAAACGCGTCCGCAGCGCATCGAGCGTGCTCGTCGCCAGCTCGCACGTGCGCCGCAGGACGGAGAGCGTCGCGCGCCGGTGGGCGACGTCGTATTCGAACTGCAGCTCGTCGTTGTGCGCCGAGTTCTTCGCCTTGTCCGCGACCGTGATGTGCTCCTGGATCCGGAGCAGGTGCTCGCGTGCCGCGCGGATGAGCGGCGCGATGGTCGTGCCGTAGCGGAACAGAGAGACGGCGGCGAAGATCACGACGCCAACGGCAGTCAGGCGATGAATGGTGCCGATGTTCGGGAACAGCAAATCGAACAGGTACGGGACACCGTACATCGCGGCCACACCGCCCACCGTCCACCAGAGCTGCCGCCAGAAGAACGCGCGCCGCGCCTCCAGCGCCTCGGCGAGCGCCTGCTCCGCGCGTGGCCGCTGCGCAAAGAGGTCGCGCAACTGCTGCTCCTTCACCTGTGTCTCTTCCGCCAACCGCGCTGCCTCGACGTCGCGCGCGGCGTTGTCCGCAAAATTGTTCCCGCTCCCGTCGCGCGCATCGAGCGCCGAGGTCGCGGCATCGATCTCGGTGACGAGGTTCCGCGGCGCCACGTCGGCATCCGCGCGCTCGCCGGGCGACGGATCGAGCAATGCTTCGAGAAATGCCGTCGCCGAGGCGTAGCCGTCGCGGTCGAGCCTCTCGTCGACGGCGCGCTCCAGCAGCGCGGCCAGGTCCTTCGCAGTTCGCTCCCTCTGCGTGGCCAGCGCCTGCAGGTTCGTCACGTGCGTCGTATCGCGATGCATCTTCAGCTCGTTGCGCACCGCGGCGATCACCTCGTCCGCGCTGCGCGTTTTCTCGTTGACGGAGGTCTTCGGCTGGAATCGATTGAAGAGCGTCTGCCCCGCTTCCACGCCGATGCGCGCCAGCGGACCCGCGAACCCGTCGCCGACCACGAACTGCTTCGCGGCGAGCGCCGCGTGCGGAGCCGCGATGCCCGCCAGCAGCCTCTCGCGGACGAGCTCTGATGCCAGTCGCGGCTCGAGCCGCTGCAGGGCGGCGTCGCGCGGGAAGAACAGCTCCGCGTAGCCGAACGAGCTGAACGTCGCGTCGACCCCGCGCGGGCGAAACGCTCCCTGCAGCGCGCCACTCAACTCCGGCTCGTACAGGAGCACCCCCGCGACCGCCTCGGCATACGTGTCGCCGGCCTGCTCGAGCTGCCCGAAGCGCACGCGGTTGGCGTTCGTGGAATCGAGCAGCCAGAAGGCGTCGAACGGTTTCGGATCGCACGCGGACGCGAGCTTCAGCAGCGAATACGCCGCGCCGTAATCGGCCTCCGTGGACGCCGGGAAGAGATCCGGCAGCAGGCAGAGGAGCTCGAGCGTGTAGAACTCCGCCAGCCGGCGCATGTCATAGAGCCGCCGCACGTCGCGCGCGAGCTCGAGCGCGGTCGTGCGCGCCGGACCGGACGCGGAGACGATGAGCAGGACGAGCTCGCGCGTGCTGATGTCGTCGCGCGTGCGCAGAGGGTTGCCGGGCGCCTGACGGCGTGCGTGGATCGACGAGACGGCCTGCGCCACGTCTCCGCCGAGGAGACGGCATTGCACGAGATCCTCGAGGCCGCACAGCGACGCAATGCGCCGCTGCACGGCCTCGCCGAGGGTCGACGACGCGTCGTCGAGGGCGAGGATGCTGACGGGTTTGAGCATAGGTCCTTCGCTTCGCTCTGGATGACGGCGCTGCGCGCCGTCAGCTCAGCGTTTCCATCCGCCGCACGTACTCTTCGATGGCCACGATCTCGTTCTCGACCTGGTCCTTCACCGCCGGCTCGACCGCTCCCCCCATCTGCTTCGACAGCGAGTCGGTGTAGTCCTTGAGGATCTGGATCACCTTCACCGCCCCTTCGCGAGTCACGATCGTGTCGATGGCCTCCTCCGCTTCCTGCACCAGCTCGCGGTTCTTCTCGAACGTCGCGTACGCGGGCACGCGGCCCTGCGCGAGGCGGACCATGTTGTTGTCGACGCGGCGGCCGCCCTTCGACTTCATCGAGTACCAGGCGCCCTCGCGCCTGATGAAGCCGAACGGCTCCGGCGCCTGCGCGAGAGCGAACCAGCGCAGCGCTTCTCCGTCGCCGCTGCGTGGGATCAGGTTCGGGAGGTCCTGCCAGTCACGGTGGATGTGGTTGGAGATGATCTTGTTCGGATCGAGATAGGCGCGCTCCATCTCCTCCATCTCCGCGAGCGCGAACAGCGGGATGCCCGTCTTGACCTTGAACAGGAGGATGCGGCGCGGGTCGCGGGTCGAGACGAGCGACGGCTTGGCGTTCCCTTTCGGCACGCCGGCCTCGTACCTGGCGTCCTTCAGCACGGTCGCATCGGCGTCGGCCACGCCGTAGTGGTAGAACTCGTTGATCACGGTCTGGTTGACCACCGGGATCCTGCCGACGTCGTAGCGCCACAACGGGACGCCGAGGTTGTCGAGGCGCTTCAGCTCCTGCGAGACCTGTTCGGGATTGGAGCGACGGAGGATGTCGTCCATGGTGAGCGACGTCAGCGGCTCGTAACGCTTCTCGATGAACTCCTTCACGTCCGCGTGCACCTCGGCGGCGCGCAGGTTCGCCCACTGCGCGAGCGAGCCGCTGTGATCGGCATACCACTTCACGAAGTCTTCGCCGGTGATCGCCGGGCGGTGCGGACTCGGATCGAAAGCGACCACGTGATCGAAGAGGCGCGACGTGCCGCGGGTGTTCGTTGCCGCGAGATGCTCCTGCTCGAACTGCTTGCGCGCCGCGCCGAGGTTCTCGCGGATGCGGTAGCAGTTGTTGAGGATCGACTGCGTGTGCGCGTGCAGCGCGGAATAGAGCTCGGCCGCCTTCTCCAGCCGCGCCACGAGGATGGTGAGGTCGGTCTCGCGGTCGACGATGCCGCCGTAGACCTCGCACGCGGTCTTCACGCGCGATTCGCGGTTGAAGAACGCGCCCGCAGCCTCGCTGACCTGATCCTCGGCCGCCTTGAAGTTGAGCGCCTTCAGCTTCGCGCGCTCCTCCTTCGCCTCCGCTTCCATCATGTTCTGGTACCACTCCAGCTTCGCCTGCAGCTTCTCGAAGAAGCGCTCGGCGCGGGTGAAGCCGTGCACGCGGTTGACGGTGGTATCCCACGCAGTATTGATGGCGCTCACCGCACCGTCGCGTAGCGTCTCGAAGTTCGCGCCGATGGCCTGCGCGATCTGCCGCTCGGCGCGCGAGCGGTGCACGGTGTGGAGGTTCCTGATCGCGCTCAGCGCCTGGTTGTCGAACTTGATCTCGCTCAGGCGCATCGGGAAGCGCAGCTGCCCGCCCCCTTCGCGCTGGCTGAGGAACTCGATGACCTGGTCGCTGTCGTCCTCGCGCAGGCGCTGCTGGTCGATGAAGCGCTGCACGTCCTGTTCGACGTCGGCGTCCGCGACGGCGCCGTTGAGGAGGTCTTCGATCACCAGGCGCTTCGCATCTTCGTAGATGTACGCGTCGAAGCTGGGCATGCTCAGCGAGGCGACGCCGAAGCTGCAGTACTGCGGGGAGCGGCCTTTGACGCGGTTCGCGACCGCGAGCTGCGTCTTGATGTTGTCGACGGCGTTCGCGTTGTCGGTGCCGAGCTGCGACCCGATCTGCACGTACAGGCCGTCGGAGATCAGGTCGTGCAGGTCGGCGGGCGTGTCGACCGCGCGGCCCTGCTCGTTGAGGCTGTCGATGAGATAGATGAGGTCGAACGGCGGCCGCGTCACGTCCACGGTGTGGGCGCCGTAGTTGATCCGGGTGGTTTCCTTCGTGGTCGAGAGGTGCTCGATCTCTTTCAGCGCGCCGTACGCATTCGACTTCACCAGCGCGGTGCCGCTGAAACTCGAGAACAGGCGCGGGAGCAGGAAGACGCCGGTGAAGTTCGACTGCTCGTCGCTTCCGATGATGTCGCGCGTCATGAAGGCGATGTCGAGGAACAGGCCGCTCCCCGTCCCGCCGGCGAGGCTGCCGACGATGTGCACCTCGACGCCGGCCCGGTCCGAGACCTGGAACTGCTCGGAGTACATCTGCTTCTGGTTGCGGATGTTGCGGACGTCGTTGACGGCCTGTTTCAGGCGGCCGACGATTTCGGACGCGCGGGCGAACAGCGCCAGCCGGCCGCGGGCGCGGACCTGACCCGCGCCGGCGATGATCGACTGCGTCGGGATCTCCGGCGGCCACCACTCGTCGATGTGCGGATTGGTCCCGTTCAGAAGATTGACCGGATTGCCGACCTGCAGCACGTACTTTTCGTGATGGTCGAGCCGTGTCTGGAGTGCATCCTGCGCCGCTTCCGCGTTCTCGGTCGTATCGATGGAGAGGAACCGGATGATCGGCGGCACGGAGCCGTACGAATCGACGAAACGTTTCTTCAGCTTGAGCAGCGCGCCGTAGCCGGTACCGCCGAGGCCGATCACGACGGTGGGGCGAAACACGACGTTGTTCTTCATGCAGGATCCTCCTGGGGCCGTTCGTGGCCGATGCGGTTGAAGCGGAGTTTTGCGTCGCCGAGCTGGATGGTGTCGGCGTCATAGAGCTCGGTGGTCGGCACTTCGATGTCGTTCACGCGCAGCGAGCCGCTCGACGCGGCGATCCACACCTTCTTGTCATCGCCTTTGCGGCGGACGAAGAGACGCGCGTCCGCGCCGGCCAGCGCGTCCAGCGGCACGATCGCGCTGAGCGCGACCTCGGTGGCCTTGAGAGCCGGCAGGCCGACGAAGCCGGAGGCGTTGCGCGGCGCCACGATCTCGATCTCCCCTTCGAGCCGGTTGCGCTTCTTCTGCGCCCGGTACCACGCGTATGCACCGCCGAGGGCGAGCGCGAGCAGGACCAGCCACTTCAGGATGGGGGAGCGTTTCTCTACCGGCGGCGGGGCGGCGACGGGCACGGGAGTCTTCACCACACGCGGCGGTGGCGGCGGCGGCTCCTCGATCGTCTCGCGGATCTCGTACGCCACCCGTCGAAGCTGCTCAGAGTGCGTTGCCTCGATGAATTTCGCGCCGCGAAAGTTGCGCAGCTCCGGCTCATGCTCCCCCATCGAGACGAAGAACATCGACGCACCGCTCTGCAGCGCCCGCTGGACGTTCGACTGAATCGAGACCGGGTTCTCGATCCCGCGCACGTCTTCTTTGCCGTCGGTGAAGAGGACGATCGCCCGCGTGTGCTGTTGATTGACGGCGCGGTCGAGCCCTTCAGCGATCGCGGCGCCGAGATGCGTGCGGTTTCCGGTGGCCTGAAGGCGCTCGATGATGTCGAACAGATCCTTGCGGCTCTGCTCGCCCCGGATGTCGACGGTGGAAACGATGCGTGCATCGCGGTCGAACGTCACCAGCGCCACCGAATCCCCCTCCTGCGCCTCGCTGACGAACGTCCTCAGGCTCGCCTTCACGTCGTCGAACACCTGCTTCTCCAGCATCGACTTCGAGGTATCGACGAGAAAGATCCAGTCGACCGGCCGCGTCTTCGCGCACACCGGTACCGCGAAAAGGAACGCCACCGCCAGCAGGAGTCGTCTCATGAGGAAGCAAGACACCAGGGCGGAAAATTTGTGGCGTGGCGCGCGGATACAATCCCGCGCATGATTCGCCTCCTCCCCTTCCTCCTCTCGCTCACGCTCGCGGCGAACGCCATCGCGGCGACGAAGTTTTCGGTCGTCGAGGCGACCATTCCGGAGATGCAGGCGGCGTTGCGCGAGAAGCGCGTCACGTCGCGCGAGCTGGTGCTGCAGTACCTGGTGCGCATCGCGACCTACGACTCGAAGCTGAACGCGGTGATCAGCGTCAATCCGAAGGCGCTCGAGGAGGCGGAGGCGCTGGACCGCGAGCGCGCGGCCGGGAAGGTGCGCGGGCCGCTGCACGGGATCCCGATCGCGTTGAAGGACAACATCCACACCACGAACATGCCCACCACCGGCGGCGCGCTGGCGTTCGCGGAGCTGGTGCCGCCGTACGAGGCGACGGTCACCACGAAGCTGCGCGACGCGGGGGCGATCATCATCGCCAAGACGCAGCTCACCGAGCTCGCGAACTGGGTGGCGGCGAATCCGTCCATGCCGAACAATTACAACGCGCTGAATGGCTACGGCTTCAACCCGTACGACCCGCGGCGCGATCCGCGCGAGGCCTCCGGCGACGGGCGTCCCGTGCTCAACACCGGCGGCTCGAGCTCCGGCGCGGGCACCGCGGCGAGCTTCTGGGCGGCGAACATCGGCTCCGAGACCTCGGGGTCGCTGCTCAGCCCCGCCAACGCGAACATGCTCGTGACCATCAAGCCGACCGTCGGCCGCATCTCGCGCTACGGCATCATCCCCATCACCGCCGACCAGGACACGGCCGGTCCCATGACCAGGTCCGTAGCCGACGCCGCGATCCTCCTCGGCGTCCTGGAAGGGGCCGATCCGAAAGACCCCGCCACCAGCGCCTGCGCGCCGAACGGCGACTACACGAAGTTCCTCCAGCGCGACGGCCTCAAAGGCGCGCGCATCGGCATCCCGCGCGCCTACTTCTTCGACAAGGTCACGCCTCCCGGCGAGAAGGAGACGCGCGGCGGCCTCAATCCCGACCAGCTGAAGGCGATGAACGAGGCCATCGCAGTGCTGAAGGCGCAGGGGGCGGTGGTCGTCGATCCGGCCGACATCCCGAGCATCGTCAGCACCGAGCCGAAGGACAACTTCCTGCTCTGGGGCGTCTGCACCGACATGGACGACGTGAAGGAGCGCAAGTGCTCGATCAATCTCGCCTACGGCATGGAGCGCGACTTCAACGCCTGGCTCGCCTCCCTCGGCGAGAAGGCGCCGGTGAAGTCGCTCACCGAGCTGCGGCAGTGGAACACCGCGCACCAGAAGATGGGCGCCATCCGGTACGGCCAATCGCTGCTCGACATCTCCGACGCGATGGATCTCGAGCTGTTCCGCACGCGCTACCTCGCCGATCGGGCGAACGACATCCGCCTCGGCGGCACGCTGGGTATCGACGCGGCGATGAAGCAGCACAACCTCGACGCGATCTTCTTCCCCGGCTCCTGGGGCGCGGGGATCGCCGCCCGGCCAGGCTACCCGACGGTGATGGTGCCGTTCTCGACCATCCCGAACGCTCCCACGCCGGCGTTCGCGGAGGGCTTCAACGCGCGGCCGACCCCGTTCGGCGTGAGCTTCACCGGCGGCGCCTGCAGCGAACCGAAGCTGCTGACGCTCGCCTACGCGTTCGAACAGGTCACGAAGCGCCGCGTGCCGCCGCCGAACATGCCGTGAGCCGGCATGAAGGCATCCTGCGACGGGTTGAGTGCCATCGCCGATGGCACTCAACTCCATCGCCGTCACCTTCAACTGTCCTCCAGGCGAGACTAACCCCATCGCGCGTCATCTTCAACTGTCCTCAGGACGAGACTAAGCCCATCGCCGCCACCTTGAACTGTCCTCCAGACGAGACTCATCTCGTCCGCGATGGAGTTCAAGGTGACCGCGGTCGAGTTCAAGGTGACGGCGATGGAGTTGAAGGTGATGGATTTGGAGTGCGGGGACCGCAGTCCAAATTACGGCTCGAGCGTCGCTCTCGCTGTCGTCGACATCGCCGGCGCGATCGAGCGGACGTACGCCACCCGCCCATAGGCGAGCACGGAGCTGGCGTCCTCGACGCGGGAGGGAGTGGCTGTGATCCAGGCCTCGAGTTGCGCGGGGGTCATGTCGGGGCGGTCGGAGAGGAGGCGGGCGGCGATGCCGGCGATGATGGGGGCGGCGAAGGAGGTGCCGGAGCGGAGGTTCGGGCGGCGGCCGCAGTACTCGTCGTCGCTGGTGATGGTGGCGCTGAAGATCGACTGCGCGGGGGCGAGCACTTCCACGCCGCCGCGGCAGGTGCCGCTCCAGCTCGTGTTGTTCGCGGTCATGCCGCCGACCGTGATCATGCCGGCGACGTCCTGCCCGAGGGAGGCGGGGAAACGGTCGATGTATCCGGCCGGACCGCAGCCGCCGTCGGTGTTGTTCGCGGCCACGACGAAAAAGAAGCGCTTGCCGTTCGGGTCGGGACGGCCCTGCGCGTCGATGCCGGAGATCATGTCGCGCATCTTCTGCTCGACCGCTTCGTAGGAGACGACGTTCGTCCCGGTGGTGCCGTTGAGGCGCTCCAGCACCCACCCGCTGATGTTCACGACGGCGGTGCGGACGTTCGGCGAGCGCGGGTCCCAGGCGTGACGCACGATGGCGTCGAGCCCTTCGAGATACGTGCGGGTCGTGGCCAGGCCGCGCTCGTTCATCACGCGGATGCTGACCACCATCGCCTGCGGGGCCACGCCGACGTTGCGGCCGGCGGCGATCGAGGCGACGCCGGTGCCGTGCGACGACGCCGCGAGCTCGTCGATGTGGCTGAAGCAGGGATCGGTGGCCTTGTTGTCGCGCGTGCAGACCGAGCGGCCGATCGTGACGGAGCCGGTCGCGTCGTAGCCGGCGATGACGCGCGTGCCGTTCGACGACGCGAACTCGCCGTGCGACGCGAGCACGCCGGTGTCCATCACGTAGATGACGCTGCCGGCGCCGCCGTTGCCGCGGTCGACCCAGCCGTCCAGGGTGGAGGCGATCTGGTCGATCCGGTCGAGGTGCCAGAGGAGCGCGTCCGCCGAGTCATCGCCGCAGCGTTCGAGCCGGGCCACGGTGTGATGCGCATCGATGGAGATCTCTTTCTCGCGGCAGTGCGTAGAAATCACGTCCGCATCGAGATGCGCTGTTACGACCACAAACACCAATGCGACGGCGAACCGGACAAAGGACCGTGGCAACCGGGGCTCCCTGAATTGTGTTCGTCTTTCCTGGACCGAAGGACGTGCGAATACGGTGAGGCAAACACGACCGGAACGCAAGAAAACTTTTATTCGGTGTTAACGTTCCGCAACATCCGCCGCATGAACCATCTCGCCCATCTCTTTCTCGCGCGCCCCACTCCCGAATCGCTGATCGGCAATCTCTCCGGCGACTTCGTGAAAGGGGCCCTCGGCGACCGCTTCCCGCCGGAGATGCGGGCCGGGATCGAGCAGCACCGCCGCATCGACGCCTTCACCGACTCGCACCCTTCCGTGGCCGCGTTCCGGCGCGTGCTGACGCCGGAGCATGGGCACTACGCGCGCGTCATCGCGGACATGTTCTTCGACCACTTCCTCGCCCGCCGCTTCGACGAATACGGCGGCGAGCCGCTCGACGCGTTCCTCGCGCGCACCTTCGCGCTGATGGACCCACTCGTCGAGCTGATGCCGGGACGCCTGCGCACGCTCTACCCGCACATCCGCGACGAGGAGTGGCTGCAGTCGTACCGCGACGTCGAGGCGATGCACGACGCGCTGCGGAACATCTCCTACCGCTTTTCCCGGAGACCGCGGCTGGAGACGGCCACGCGGCATCTCGTCGAGTCGCGCCAGGAGCTGGAGTCGCACTTTGAAGCGTTCTTCCCCGAGGTGATGAGGTTCGCTAGCATGGAGCCATGAAGAGCCTGCAGGAGACCTACGCGCCGAACAACCGCTGTTTCGGCTGCGGTCCGTCCAATGAGAAGGGTTTGCGCATTCGCAGCTTCGAGTCAGGGAACGAGCTCGTTTGCGACTGGACTCCGGAACCGCACCATCTCGCCTTCGAGGGGATGCTCAACGGCGGCATCATCGGCTCGCTGCTCGATTGCCACAGCAACTGGACGGCCGCGTATCACCTGATGAAGCAGCGCGGCGTGGACGTGCTTCCTCCCACCGTCACCTCCGACTTTCACGTCACGCTCAAGCGCCCGACGCCGATGGATACGACGCTGCACCTGCGCGCGCACGTGGTCGAGTCGAGCGAGGATCGCGCTGTGGTCGAGGCGACGCTGGAGGCGAACGGAAAAGTGACGGCCACCTGCCGCGGCACGTTCGTGGCAGTGAAGGAAGGGCATCCCGCGTATTTTCGCTGGTGACACGTACGCACCTCGCCGGTGCCCCTATGGAGTGCGGTAACGCGAGTTACCGCTATCACTGCTTCTGTTCGTGCCGTAAGCCGAGGCTGGTGCAATCTCGCCTCGTGGCACGAGTGAAGGCTGCACCTGCTCGCGTTGCAGGACGAACAAGACAGTAAGAGCGGTAACTCGCGTTACCGCACTCCAGAAGAGGTCCGCTGCGCCATCAGGATGACCGGCCGCTGCATCTCCCGATCGCACCAAGCGAGCTTCTCCAGGACGTGCGCCGGCAGCGATTCGTCGCGCTCGCGGCGGACGAAGCCGGCCTTGGCGTAGATCGGCTCCAGATCCGCGAAGGGGATGCAGTACACCTCCCGCCCCTCCGCGTGCCGCAGCAGCTCGTCGATGATGGCTTTCGCCACGCCGCGGCCGCGGAACGCGTCGAAGACCAGCATCCCGCCGAGCTCGTACGCCTCCCCTGCCGGCACCAGCCTTCCGAGGCCCGCGCGCTCGCCGTCGAGCTCCGCCACGATTACCAGGTCGTGCGAGAGATCCGACGGCAGGAAGTGGATGTCCGCGTACGCGGCGTTGATCCAGGCCGCATCGGGCGCGGTGGCGCGGCGCAGCTTCACCCGTTGGCCTGCAGCTCGAAGAGGATTTCGTCGATCGCGTCCGCCGCGTTGTCGAGCGGCAGCACGCACGTCCCGGCGCCGCGATGCCCGCCGCCGCCGTAGCGCGACATCAGCTCGCCGACCGAGGTCTTGCAGGTGCGGTTGAAGATGCTGTGGCCGACCGCCGCGATCACGCTGTCCTGCCGCGGCCCCCAGTGCACGCGCAGCGATACGTTCGCCTCGGGGAACAGCGAGTAGACGAGGAACCGGTTGCCGGCCGGGAGGCGGTCGACCTCGCGCAGGTCGGTCACGACCACGTTGTTCAGGCGGAAGCTGTTGCGCGACAGGAGCCGCCTGAACTCGGCGGCGTCGTTGCGGAGGCGGTCGATCCGCTCGCGCACTTCCGGCTGCGCGAGCACTTCCTCGATGGACATCGTCTTCAGCCACTCGACGAGCTTGCGAAAGTACTCCTCGAACGACCCGAGGCCGGTGCGGCTGTCGATCGTGTACCCGAGGAGGATGTAGTCGCGCGGATTCTCGACGTCCTCGGGGGTGAGGCTCGCCGAGTCGAGACGATCGGTCTCGTCGACCAGTGTGGCCAGCCGCAGCAACGCCGGATCGTCCGGATCGCGCTCGACGTAGTGCTCGTACGCGAGGCGCGCCGCGGACGGCGCGGTGCGATAGCGGCCTTTGAACTCCGCGGGCGGCTTCTGGTTGCTGTCGGTGAGGAGGTGGTGATCGAACCACATGCCGCAGCGCGGGTCGTACGGCAGGTTGGCGAGGATGTCGTCGGAGCGGATCTCGAGCCGCCGGTCGGTGATGTCCTGCGGGTGGACGAGCAGGATCTCGTCGACCGGCTCCTTCAGCGTGATGATCACGGCGCTCGTGAGTCCGTCGAGATCGCCGCGGGTGACGAGACGCATCGCCAACCAACCTCCGATGCGCTTTTGTACCTCGCGGGCATGGGCTCGCGCAAGTTCAGCGGGCGCGCTTCTTCTTCTTTGCAGGCTCGGCCTGGGCGGCACCGCGGAAGACCCACCAGAGCGCGAACGCGATCGCGTACATCAGCACGAGGCGGTAGAAGTGGTTCAGCACGCCCCAGAGGTTCCGGTCGAAGTCGCTGTAGTTCACCGTGCTCCAGGGGCCGAGCTTCGCGACGTAGATGGACATGACTTCCGCGATCACGCCGAAGACGTGCGTGAACCCCAGGATCACCGCGGCGACGAGAAAGCCCCCGATGTTCCGGTCGGAGAACGGGCGCGGCGTCGCGGCGAAGAGCGCGATCAGCAGGACGATGTTGAACGTCAGATCGCGGATGGAGATCCCGGGGCGTTTGGAGCGGGGATCGAAATCGGCGCGGTCGACGGTGGTGAAGTTGTCGGCCGCAAGGCGCAGGCGCGTCACCTTCGGCTGCTCGAACGCGCGCATGAGCGACTCCGCCCCCGCCGCCACGACGCGGTCGTAAAGCGGCGACAGCAACACCCACAACACCACCCCGGCCACGAAGCCGGCGAATGCCCTAAGCGCGACTCGCCAGTCGATTGGGGGCAACGCGTGCGCTCCAGACGAGGAAGAAGCCGATCGCCGCCATGATGATGGCGATCTGCCAGACGGCGGTGTGGAAGAGGTCAAACAGCTTCGGCTGGTACGCGCCGAGGAGGTAGAGCGTGACGATGCGGATCGCGTTGAGGAACTGCACCGCCAGCGCTCCGAGGATGAGTCCCGCGGCGCGCGCCTTCATCGACGCGGGGAAGGCAACGATCGACGCGAGCAGGATCAGCATCGCCTCGACCCCATTGCACCCGTTGTTGATGTTCACCCCGAAGCGCGACGAGGTGACGGTCGTCCCCCGCACCGTGACGTCCTGCCCGAGCGCGTTCAGCAGCACGCCGGAGCCGGTGGCGATCGATTTCGTGAACGGCACGATGACGTTGTCATTCACCGGCGCCCACGCAATCAAGAGGTACGCGGCGATGAGCACGGCGAAAAATTTGACGAGAAAGAGGACCTGGGTGCGCTGCATCGGACGGGCGCGATGGTATCAGAACAGGCGCGCGATCACTGCCGCGACGGCGGTCTCGACGCGGAGGATGCGCGGACCGAGGGAGACCGGCTCGAAGCCGATCTGCTCCAGGGAGGTGATCTCCTGTTCGATGAATCCCCCCTCGGGGCCGATGACGAGGGTGACCGGTTCGCGCACATTGCGCGGGCACTCGGCCGCGGTCTTCGGATGGGCGACGAGCTTGCGCGTGGCGGTTGCGATGCCGGGGAGCTCCTCTTCCACGAAGGGGCGGAAGAAGCGGCGCAGCTCGAGTTGCGGGAGGATCGTGTCGCGTGCCTGTTCGAGGCCGAGGATGCGTTGATGGCGGAGGTTTTCCTCCTCGAGGCGTGGAGATTTCCAGTAGCTCTTTTCGACGCGCCAGGCGTTGAACAGGACGATGCGGTTCACGCCCAGCGAGGTCGCGCCGGCGATGACGCGGTTCAGGACTTTCGGGCGCGGCAAAGCGAGGACGAGCGTGAGCGGGAGCTTCTCAGGCGGGTCGTGCTCCAGAGTGACCGCGAGCTCGAGCGCGTCGTCGAGGCGCACGATCACTCCCCTGCCGATCCTGCCGTTCTCGAGGCCGACCGTGAGCGAGTCGCCGGCGGCCGCACGGTGAATGTTCGCGACGTGCTCGAGCCGGCGGCCGATGAGACGCACGCGCGATTCGGCGACGAAGTCATCGGCGTGGAGGAGGACGAGGTTCATTTCAACTCTCGATGAGCTTCCCCTCGCCTGTGGCACGGCCCCTCACCCGGCCGTTGGCCACCCTCTCCCCGCTCGACGCGGGGAGAGGGGCTACTAACTTTCACTCTCGCGAGAGAAGTAATTAGTAGCCCTTCTCCCCTCCAAGGGGAGAAGGTGCCCGAAGGGCGGATGAGGGGTCGCGCCACAGGCGAGGTACGTGCCGTCGTAGGGATTTCCCGCCGCATCGAATGCATCGTAGCCGCGCACGTGAAGATTTGATGAAGCTTGGTATGATCCGGCCCATGGATATCGCGGTTCGCAAAACGGGTGACGTGACGATCGTCGACTTCAAGGGGCGGCTCGCCATCGGCGTGAGCGACACGATCCTTCCCCGCGTGGTCAATGAGGTTCTTACAGACGGTTCGAAGAAGATTCTGCTGAATCTCTCCGACATGGATTACATCGACAGCAACGGCCTGGGCGAGCTCGTGCAGGTCTATCGCGAGTCGCAACGCCGCGGCGCATCGCTCCGCCTGCTCAAGCCGCAGGACCGCGTGACGAAGACGCTCCGCCTGACGAATCTGTTGCCAATGTTCTCAGTTTACGAGAGCGAAGAGGAAGCGCTGTCGGCGTTCGACCAGTAGCGCGCTATTCGCCGCTGGCCACTTTTGCACCGCTCGCCCGCTGCGGCACCGCTTCGGTGGCCGCGGCGACATCCGTCCCGCGCAGCTTCCGGAACAGCGCCCAGTAGACGCTCACCGACCGCTCGAACACCCAGAGCGGTGCGAAAAGGCAGGCCCGCAACGGAAAGAACGATGCGGCGCCCGCGCGGCCGCGCAGGGCGAGGCCGAACGAGGCGAAGGCAATGACGCTCGCATAGCCGCCGGCCAGTCGCAGCCCGCCGGTGACGGCGAGCAGCAGCAGCATCGGCAGGAGCGAGAAGAAGAAGACGCTCTTCATCGGGAGCGCGAAGTCGTCGCCGGCAACACGCGCGCGCTCCGACAGCCATTCGTCGAGCGCGCCCGGCTCGCGGCGTACGAAGACGCTGGTCGCGGGAAAGACTTCCGCCCCTGCCGCGTTGAGCCGCCGTGCCTGATCCTCGGCGTCGATGATCTCGAGCGCGCGCAACCCGCGCACGGCGCTGCGGCGGAAGCCGAACGTGGCGCCGTGATCGGGCTGGGGCTCGATGCCGCGATGCAACAGGATGCGTCCGGCCTCGATGCCGCCCCACCAGGGAAGCGGGTCGAGGTAGTCCTGCGGCTCCACCACTTCGTGCATCTCGAGCAGGTCGCAGAGCTGCCCGATCGCATCGGGCGTGTAGCGCACGTCTTCCGCGGCCACGATCACTTTCTCGCAGGCCGCGAGTGTGGCCGCGGTACGGACGGGATCGATCGAGCCGGTGTGCGCGCGGTGCTCCGGGCGCACGGCCACATGCCGTCCCACCCAGCGCAGGATGCGCGCATTGAGCTCGAACTGCAGCCGCGGCGAGGGGTCGAGCACGACCACGTCACATCCGGCGACGCCGAGCGTCGAGAGGTAGCTGGCCAGATCGCGCAGCTCGCTCGCCGACGCGGCCGCGTTCTCAACGACCACGACGTAACTGCAGCGCCGATCCTCTGGTTTTCCGTTTCGCATCGCGACTCCGAATAACAGCGAGGGACGTGCCATCAAAGGCGGCGTCGGGTGTCAGGTATCAGGTGTCTGGGGCTTGTCGCCCGGGCGAAACACCCCAGACACCTGACATCCGATACCCGACACCATTCTCTGGCACCCCGCTTGCCCTGTCTCTCCCGTTCGAGTCCTGCTTTCGAAAGGAAAAACTGCAGTGCGCATCTGGCCGGGCAAACCGTATCCCCTTGGCGCCTCATGGGATGGCGTCGGTACCAACTTTTCCGTCTTTTCCGAAGTCGCGGAGCGCATCGAGCTCTGCCTGTTTAATTCGAACGGCAACGAGTCGCGTGTGTTCCTGCCGGAAGTGTCCGCGTTCATCTTTCACGGCTACCTGCCGAACGTCGGGCCGGGGCAGCGTTACGGGTTTCGCGTGCACGGGCCATGGGAGCCGGAGAACGGGCATCGCTGCAACCCCAACAAGCTCCTCCTCGACCCCTACGGCAAGGCCGTCGAAGGGCAGGTGAAGTGGGACGAGGCGGTCTTTCCCTACCGCTTCAACGAGCCCGAGACCTCGCGCAACGACGCTGACAGCGCGCGGTTCATGCCGAAGTCGGTGGTCATCAATCCCTATTTCGACTGGGAGTCCGACCGCCGGCCGCAGACGCCGTGGCATCAGACGATCATTTATGAAACGCACGTGAAGGGCTTCACGATGCGCCATCCCGGCGTGCCGGAAAACCTGCGCGGCACGTACGCCGGCATGGCCCACCCGGCGGCCATCCGCTACCTGAAGCAGCTCGGCGTGACCGCGGTCGAAGTGCTGCCGATCCACCAGTTCATCCACGCCAACCATCTGCTCGAGCGGAACCTCCGCAACTACTGGGGCTACGACTCGATCTGCTTCCTCGCACCGCACAACGAATACGCCGCCAGCGGCCAGCTCGGGCAGCAGGTCACCGAGTTCAAGCAGATGGTGAAAGCGCTGCACGCCGAGGGGATCGAAGTGATCCTGGACGTCGTCTACAACCACACGGCCGAGGGGAACCACATGGGGCCGGTGCTCTCGATGAAAGGGCTCGACAACGCCGCGTACTATCGCACCCACCAGGGGCAGTACTACATGGACTACACCGGCACCGGCAACAGCCTGAACATGCGGCACCCGCACGTGCTGCAGCTGATCATGGACTCGCTGCGTTACTGGCTGCTCGAGATGCACGTGGACGGCTTCCGCTTCGACCTCGCGGCCACGCTCGCCCGCGAGCTGCACGACGTCGACCGCCTCAGCGCGTTCTTCGACATCATCCAGCAGGATCCGATCATCTCGCAGGTCAAGCTGATCGCCGAGCCGTGGGACGTCGGCGAGGGCGGATACCAGGTCGGCAACTTCCCGTCGCTGTGGTCCGAGTGGAACGGCAAGTACCGCGACGTGGTGCGCGACTTCTGGCGCGGCACCGACCAGACCCTCGACGACTTCGCGACGCGCCTCACCGGCAGCTCCGACCTCTACGCGGCGAACGGCCGCCGTCCCTACGCCAGCATCAACTTCATCACCGCGCACGACGGCTTCACGCTCAACGACCTCGTCTCGTACAACGAGAAGCACAACGAGGCGAACGGCGAGGAGAACAAAGACGGCGCGGACGACAACCGCTCCTGGAACTGCGGCGTCGAAGGTCCGACCGACCGGCAGGAAGTCCTCGACCTGCGCGCGCGCCAGCAGCGCAATTTCCTGACCACGCTCTTCCTCTCGCAGGGCGTCCCGATGATGCTGGGGGGCGACGAGTTCGGCCGCACGCAGCACGGCAGCAACAACGCGTACTGCCAGGACAACGAGATGTCGTGGTTCGACTGGGAGCAGATGGACGACGGCCTGCGTGCGTTCGTGTCGCGGGTGATCCAGTTCCGCAAGGACCATCCGGTCTTCCAGCGGCGCCGCTGGTTCCACGGCCGCCAGGTGCGCGGCACCGGCGTGACCGACATCGGCTGGTTCAAGCCGGACGGCGAGCTGATGACGGACGCCGACTGGCAGGCCGGCTACGCCCGCACGGTCGGCGTCTTCCTGAACGGCAAGGCCATCCCCACGCCGGACCATCGCGGCGAGCCGATCGTGGACGACAGCTTCTATATTCTCTTCAGCGCGCACAACGAGCCGATGACGTTCAAGCTGCCGACCTGTCCCTGGGGCGACCGCTGGGAAAAGGTGATCGACACGAACAAGCCGATCCCCGACCTCCGCGAGCACGAGGAGCTCAGGGCCGGCGAGGACGTCTGGATCCAGGCGCACTCGGTGATGGTGCTGAGGAGGGTGGATTAGCGGGAGGGGCGCTCTTCACTTCACGAGCAGGACAGACTGCGGTAGCGTAGCAACGCGTGTTGCCGAAGACGTACGTTGAGACAGACACGCCGGGTTCGAGCCGCACATCGTCTGTACGCCGCAAGAGCTCATGGAGGGTTGAAATGGTTTGGGAAGATCCGATCGTCGCAGAAACCCGTGCGCTCCGGCAGCAGCTGATGGATGAAGTCGGCAATGATCTTGATGCGCTCGTGGCGTACTTGCGCGAGCGTGAGCTGGAGCATCCGGAACGCCTCGTAACCCTGCCGCCTCGCCGCCCCGTCGCGACGGCAACCGTTAAAGAAGTGAAACCGCGCGGCTGACGTGGGGCCTCGTTTATCGTCTAAAGTAACGCGTCGACCTGCTGATGCGTCACATATGACGATGCTGAAAAAACCTCTCGCTCAAACCGTCGCCCTGATCGCGGCCGCGCTCGTGCTGGCGATCGTCACCAATGGATTCGCCTCGCGGACGCGGCGGCTGGTCCTGCCGGGCTACTATCCGAACGCCCTGGTCGTGCCGCCGAAGCGGGCTCCAGGGTCGGTGAAGCCGGTGCCGTTCACGCCGGCGACCTACCCTCCGTCGACAACGACCGTGCAGTCGCCCGGACCGGGTCAGCCGCCCATGACGGTTTCGACCGCCACGATTGAACGTCCGGCGGGAGCGCCGGAGCCGGCTCCGATCGTGCCCGCGCCGGATGTCGATCCGCAGCAGACCGCCGGGGCGGCACCCGCGGCACCGGCGAACGCAACGGCGCCCGCACCCGCGCCGCAACAACCCGCGGCCGATCCCATGGCCCGCTTCCAGCCCCATCCCGACAAGGCGTACGTCGAGATCGGCGGCGACGACGTGATGGTGCTGCACTCGAAGGGCGCCCTCTTCCTCGACGCGCGCCGCACCTCGGTGTTCGAAGACGGGCACATCGCCGGCGCGCGCTCGTTCTCGGTGTGGGAATCGGACATCGACGACAAGGTGAACGCGCTCTTCGGCGAGCGGAGCGACCCGCGCGAGCAGAACCTCCCCATCGTCATCTACTGCTCCGGCGGCGCCTGCGAGGACTCGCACATGCTCGCGCAGAAGCTCTGGGCGATCCAGTTCAACAACGTCTACGTCTATAAGGACGGGTTCCCCGACTGGCAGAATCGCGGAGGCGCCGTGCGCACCGGAGGGCAGCCGTAATGTGGCGCGATCGCCTCACCCACCCCTGGCTGACCATCCGCGTGCAGATTGCGCTCGGGGCGATCTTCGTCGCCGCGGCGTTGCCGAAGATCACCGACCCGCCGTCCTTCGCGCACATGATCTACAACTACCGCATCCTCCCGGGCGGCCTGATCAACATCTCGGCCCTGGTGATGCCGTGGGTCGAGCTCCTGGCCGGGCTGGCGCTCATCATCGGCGTCTGGAAACGCCCCGCCCGCTGGATCATCGCCGCGATGCTGGTGACGTTCATCATCGCCATCTCCATCAACCTCGCCCGCAACAACGCCATCGACTGCGGCTGCTTCGACGTCTCCGCCGCCGGCCTGACGCACGAGGAGCAGATCAGGGATATGTGGATGGTGGTCATCCGCGATATCGGGATGCTGGTGATGGTCGCGCAGCTGGCGTGGGCGGAGAAGGTGCGACGGGAGCCCACCCTGTCATTGACAGCGGACGGCACACTTCCGTAACAACACCTTCTCCCCGCTTCGGCTATTCAGGTGCGCATGCAAATTCGTGCGTTCTTTGCGGGTGTCCTTCTTCTTGCCGCCGCCCCGGCATACCCTGCGCCGGTGCAACTCGGGTCTTTGGACAAAGGGGACATCGCGCATGGGTTTCGCGCCGACGCGCTCTACCTGAACGATGCCGGCAAGCCGATCGGCGGGCGGTTCATCCACGAGCGCAGCGGCTTCACGCTCGACTACGTCCAGATCGAGTCCGTCCCGCAGGGCTACACCTGGGTGAACTCGTTCACCACCGGCGACCAGGGTGAGCCGCACACGCAGGAGCATCTCCTCCTCGGCAAGGGCACCACCGGCCGCACCTTCGCGAGCCTCGACACGATGTGGCTCTCCGGCTCCACCGCCTTCACGCAGCAGTGGCGCACGAGCTACCACTTCAACACCAACGCCGGGAAAGAGGTCTTCTTCGATCTCTTCGCCGCGGAGCTCAACGCGCTCCTCCATCCGAACTACACCGACGAAGAGATCCGCCGCGAGGTGCGCAGCTTCGGCGTGACCAGCAACGCCGACGGCACGCTGCGGCTCGAGGAAAAGGGCTCCGTCTACAACGAGATGACGAGCTCCAGCGCGAACCGCTACAGCGTCCTCTTTCGCACGATCGGGCAGCTCGCCTACGGGAAGAGCCACCCGCTCTCCTGGAGCTCCGGCGGCACGCCGGCCGGCATCCGGACCATGGAGCCGGAGGACATCCGCAACTTCCACGCGGCGAACTACTACCTCGCGAACATGGGGACGATGGTCGCGTTCCCGAAGAGTGTCGAGCTCAGTGAAGTGCTGGAGCGGACGAACGCGATCCTGACGAAGGTCGAGAAAGAGCCGAAGCAGCGCGAGTCGACGACCGCGAAAGTGCTCCCTGCACCGCAGGGCGCCCCCGCGGCGTCGATCGTCATCGAGGAGTACCCGCACCGCAACGACCAGCAGCCGAGCCCCATCGCCTTCGTCTGGCCGGCGACGCGGCCGCGCCTGAGCATCGACGACATGCTGCTGCTCGAGCTCTTCGCCGAAGCGTTCGCCGGAGATGCCACGACGAATCTCTACAAGCTCTTCGTCGACAGCGAGACGCGCGTCCTCGACACCGGCGCCACTTCCGTCTTCAACAACATCGACCGCGACCTCGGCCACCCGATCGCGTTCGCGCTCGACAACGTGGCGATCTCGAACTTCACGAACGAGAAGCTCGCCGCCGTCCGCAAGATCATCACCGATGAGCTCGCGCGCATCGCCGCTCTGCCCGACGGTTCCGCGGAGCTGAAGGAATTCAACGCACGCGTGCTGAGCCGCGTCAGCGAAGCGGAGCGCCAGTTCGCGAACTTCGTGAACTCCCCTCCCACCTGGGGTGCCCGCTCGACGTACTCCGCCTGGATGGATCAGCTCCTCCTGCTGGAGCGCACGCCGGAGTTCCGCAAGTCGCTCACGCTCGCGCCGCAGGTGAAGAACGTGCGTGCGCTGCTCGCAGCAGACAGGAACATCTGGCGCGAGAACCTGGCGAAGTGGCAGCTCACCGGCGTCACGCCGTACGCCATCTCCGCGCGCCCGAGCCCCGCGCTGCTGCAGCGCGAGGAGCAGGAGCGCGTCGCGCGCGCCGATGCCGAGGCGCAACGGCTGGCGAAGCAGTACGCAACAGACGACGTTCAGTCGGCGCTGAAGCGCTATCAGCAGGAACAGGATGCGGCCGCCGCGGCGATCGAGGAGGAGGCGAAGAAGATCGCGCCGCCGCCGTTCGTCAAAGACCCGCCCATGACGCTCGATCCGCAACTGCAGTACGCGCAGAAGAAGCTCGCGTCCGGGGTCCCGCTCGTGGCGTCGACGTTCGAGAACATGTCCAGCGCCACCCTCGGCATCGCCATGCGCGCCGACACGATCCCGCAGGAGCAGCTCCGCTACCTCTCGCTCCTGCCCCTGCTGATGACCCGCAGCGGCGTCATCGAGAACGGGAAGCCGGTGCCGTTCGAGGAGATGTCGGAGCGGCTGCGCAAGGAAGTGCTCCGCCTCGACGCCGGCTTCTCCACGAACGCGCGCACCGAGCGCGTGGAGCTGGTCGTCCGCGGCGCAGGCCTTGGCGCGACGGAAGCGAAACGCGCGGTCGAGTGGATGTCGCTGGTGATGCACCACCCCGACTGGCGCGTCGAGAACCTCCCCCGCATCCGCGACGTCGTCGACCAGACGCTGAGCAACCTGCGCAACACCACGCAGGGCTCCGAGGAGTCGTGGGTGAACAATCCACCCAACGCGTACCGGATGCAGTCGAACCCGGCGTTCCTCGCGGCCGACTCGTTCCTCACGCGCACGCACAACGCGCTGCGCCTGCGCTGGCTGCTGAAGGAAGCGCCGGCCGCGGATGCCGAGGCGCTCGGTGCGTGGTTCGACCAGCTCGCGCGGCAGCGCGGCACGCGCGAAGAGCTGAAGGCGCTGCTCGCGAAACCGGTGGAGGGGCTCTCCCCCGCGGCGACCGCGATCGCGTCCGAGGCGCTGAAGGACCTCGACCTGACGCTGATCGAGATTCCGGACGCCAGCCTCGGCGCCGACTGGACATACCTCGTCAACGCGATGAGCGCCGATCTCATGACCGCGCCGTCCGTGGCGCTGGCGCAGCTCAACGCGGTGCGGGAACACCTGCTGCGCCGCGGCAGCGCGCGGATGTGGGTGGTGGGCTCGCCGGCGTTGCAGCAGTCGCTCGCGCCGTCGATCGAGAAGCTGTCGGCGTCGCTCCAGCCGGGAGCGGCGGAGGCGGTACGCACCGCACGCACCAGGCAGGTCGACGCGCGCCTCGCGCAGCGCGCCCCGGACGCCGGTCAGCCGCGTTACGCCTCGCTCCTCGCCCCGAACATGAAGGGGGGCGTGATCCTGACCTCCGTCCCCTCGGCGCACTTTGCCGATGCGAATAGTCGCGAGAAGCAGCTCGACTATCTCGCCGGACGGCTCTACGCCGCCTACGGCGCGCACGGCGTCTTTTTGAAGACGCTCGCCGCGGGCTTGGCGTACAGCAACGGCATCCGCGGCTCCATTCAACAGGCTCGCGTTGGTTACTACGCCGAACGCACGCCGGAGATCCCGCAGACCGTGAAGTTCGTGGTCGACACGATCAAGTCGGGCGAGCGCAACCCGAAGCTGGCCGACTACACGGTGGCCCAGGTCTTCGGCGAGACGCGCGCGGCCGGAACCTACGAATCGCGCGCCGAGCAGATGGCGAACGACCTCGCGGACGGCCAGACACCGGAACAGGTGCGCAAGTTCCGCGAGTCGATCCTCGCCCTGCGCAAGGATCCGGAGCTCGGCAACAAGCTGTTCGACCGGAAGGACGCCGTCTACGCGCAGATGCTCCCGGGATACGACGCGGCCGCACCGCAGGTGCCGGGCGCCATCTACTTCGCGATCGGCCCCGACAAGCAGCTCGACGCCTTTGAGGCGTACCTGAAAGCGCCGCTGGCGCGGTTGTACCCGCGCGATTTCTGGATGCCGTGACGGGGATTGAGGATGAAGGATTGAGGATTGAGGAGTCAGAGGACGAGGAGCCGGCGCGCTGCGCTACTCCTCGATCCTCAATTCTCAATCCTCAATCCGCCTCACCCACTACTTCTTACACTCTCCCAGCCACTTCCCCGCGTACTTGGTCGTCATTTCCTGCTCGCCGACCGTCATCTTCATCGCGCCGGTGTAGCTGTCGGCGCTGTAGGTGATCTCGCCGGTGCCGTGGGTCTTTTCCTTCGGGCAGTCGACGGTCCAGGTGACGGTGTTGCCGTCGAGCTTGTAGTCGCTCACGGTGCATTTCGACTTGGCGTCGGTCGGCACGGCCTTCTGCGGGTTCGAAAGATCTTCCTCGGTGAGGCAGATCTCGGTCGTCACGGGCGGCATCTTGAACGGCATGCCCGGCATTTCCATCGAGATCTTGACCTGCCACTTGCCGGGCTTCTGCGGATGATCGGCTGCACTCGCCGGCGCCATGGTCCCGATGACCGTCAGCGCCGCGAGCACGTAAGGTACGTACTTGCGCATCGGATTTCCTCCAAGTGAGTTGTCGGAGAAGTATACAGTCACGGAATGCGAGAGGTCACCATCGAACATCCAAATAACGAGGCCTCGGCCCTCGTCGCCATTCACGATCACGCGTTGCTGGAAGCCCAGGGGTGGGACCTCGCCTTCTGGATCGCCTCCGACGAAAAGCCGGCCGCCGAAGCGCTGGCAGCGCTTGGCCGCGCGAAGGACGGAACGTGGACCGTCGCCCAGCTCCGGACGAAACTCAGCAAGTCGTCCACCACGAAGCAGGCCGAGGACTGCGAGACCATCGCGCGAGCCGGCTCGTGGATCTACGTGATCGGCTCGCAATTCGGCTCGAAGAAAGGAGTGCTCCAGGCGAAGCGGCACTTCTTCATCCGCTTCAACGAATCGCAGGTGCGTGACATGTCCGTCGAGATCGAGCTGACCCGCGCCCCGTTCGTCCTCCACCGCCTGGTCAACGACGCCATCCGCGCCCGCCGCCTCGCCCTGATCGAGCGTAACGACACCTTCATCGAAGAAACGCTGAAGGCCGGCAAGTCCAAGAAGTGGGCAAAGCTCGTCGACAAAGGCGATCACCCGATCAACGTCGAAGGCGCCGCCTTCCTCCCGAACGGCCACATCCTCCTCGGCCTCCGCTATCCCACCACCGCCGCCGGCCACCCCATCCTCATCGAGGTCGAGCGCCTCGACGCCCTCTTCGAAGGCGAAGACCCACGCATCGCCGCGGTCTGGATCATCGACAACATCGGGTCGAAAGCCGCCCCCGCCGGCATCCGCGAGCTCGACGCCCGCGGCGCCTCCATCCACGTCCTGACGGGAGAGCTCGATAATCCCGGCGTCCCCTCCGGCGCCCCGAACGAGCACGTGGTCATCCGCGTCCCACCCGCACGGAAGAAGACGGTGCACGTGAAGGCGAAACGCATCCGCAAGCTACCCGGGGGCAGCAACGCCGAGGGGCTGGCCGTGCAGGACGACGGCACCGTTTGGTACGTGCATGACGATGAGCAGATCAGGTTGGCGGTGGCGAAGTTGTAGGACCTACGGGCTCACCCACCCCCGCAAAATTCATCTGCTTCGAAACAGAAATGTGGTTAGCGCGAGGTTAGACGTTTCGTGTTAGCCGATTACTACCACCCGACCGACACCTGATCGATCCGAACCGCAATAGTCTTGATTGTCGTGGCATCGATTGATGCAACGCGCCGTGACCAACTCTAGAAATTTGAGACTAGGTTTCGTTCAGAAAATCGTCAAGTAAGCGGCGAAACACAGCAGCAGTTGGTCTCCAGTCGCCCTGCATCGCCTTGGTGCCGGCTTGTCCGTACCCTGCGTCGGGTCTCGGGCGCAGACGAACAAAAGGCGGCACGCCATAACGCATTGCGAGGCTATTGGCCCAAAGGCGCGCAGTGCGACCGTTACCGTTTGCAAATGGATGGATTCGCACCCACTCGGCATGTACCCAGGCACAAAGATCGATGATCGCTGCCAGTTGGTCGACATCCGGCTCCTGTCCGATCGGCAGCAGCGCATCCAACTCGGCGACCAGCGTCTGGAGTTTTGCTTCGAAGCGCGTCAGCTCCACGGCCACCTTTGCCGAGTCGACACCAAAATTCAAGCCGACTCTTACTTGGACTTTCTCGAGCCCCAATTCGCCGCGAAACGCGCCGACAAATCGCGCATCGGGCACATCCAAACCCTTCATCGCAAGGGTTTGCCAACGCCTTGCCGCCGCCAGCGTGGGGAGCTCGCGCTGCGATGCCGAGTGGACGATTTCAGAAAATAACTGCGCGAGGTTTTTTCGTAACTGAGGACTGTCTTCGTCCCAGTTAGGCACCTAGAAGCTCCCGAATCCTACTTTGTACGGGTCCTGCCGGCTGGAACTGTCCATCGATGAACTCCCCGTTTATCACCTCACCTTCAAGCGGATCCTCGAGGTCGGCTTCGGCCTCCACGAACCCGTCGATTGCGCGCCGGAACTCAGGGTCCCGCATCCGATATTCGCGAAGTCCTGCCAGGCTTGCTTCCAAACTGCGTTCTCTTTGGCCCCGCTGACTGAGGTAGCTCTTGATGGCCTCATTTAGCAGCTGATTGATGGGGCGCCCTTCGACCTTACTCAGGTTCTCGAGCGCGGCACGTTCTTCGACATCAATTCTCAGCGTTAAAGCGATTCGAGCCATGTCACCCAGTCTACAGCGGGCTGAAATGGTGTCAATATTCCCTTTTGACACCACGGGCCTGCTCGGAATCTTGGATTCCGACGCGCGCGACGCGGGGAGCTGCTTCGGTGCAGGTCGAGGTCGTCGTTGATCCGCAGGCGGCCGCGGTTAACCCTCCGCCCTGTCACGCCGGAGGTCGGGGGTTCGAGCCCGTCGGCCGGCCGATCTAAAGCATTCACTAGCCGCCACTTGGCGACTTTTTGCTGCTCGCAAGGTGGCGGAGCACGCTGCACCGATCTCTGGGCACTACGGCGCCAGCACCAACTCCAAATCGGCAGGTACCAGATCGCGAAGCTGGCAGCGGATGCTCGTCGGGGGATAGATCATGTGGACGCTGAAGCAAGTGCCGTCGGTGAGGCAGCACGTGAGTGCTGCGAACTGGGGCTTGCAGGTGCGGTTGGCTTCGCACTCCAATCGCCCTTTGTTCAGGCAGTTGAAATCTGCGATGCAGGCCTCCAGCGATGGGAAGCGCGGCTCGGCCGGCGAGAAGTCAGGGAAGACCAGGTCGTCGAGGACATGGTTGTTGGTGACGTCGGTAACGACCAGCCGCGCACTGCTGCCCGAGCGGAGAATCTCGGAGCGGTAGGTTGTGGTCACGCCGGTCTTCTTGTCGCGAATGCGCGTGTAGCGGAGGGGCACGTTCGCGGTCGTCCGATCGATGCGGATGCCGCCGCGCACGGCGGGATTGGTCAGGGTCGTGACGGTCGCGGCGTCGTCGTCGCGGGTCTCGAAGACATAGCCGCTGGTCTGCGGGAACGAGGTGACGAGGTCCTGCCGGGGATCGGGATACGACGTCTTGCAGGAGCCGGCGAGGATGAGCACGAAGAGAGCGAACGTGGAGCGGCGAATCATACGACCTCCTTTTTGACAGATTTCAATCTAGGTGCCCTTTTGTCATCAGGCAATGTCGCCGAAGAGGCCCGGCCATTTGGAGACTCGCAAAGTGACGCGCACCCCGCTGGGCCGAAGTCGCCGCCGACGCACTGGAAGCCTTCTCGACCGCCAGCATCATTGCCAGCAGAAATCCGAGGCTGACCGAGCTGGCCGCCGAAGTCGAAAACCTGCGGAAGCAACTGCGCCGGAAAGGCACGAAGAAGAAGAAGGCGAAGGAAACGAAGGAGACTACCGGCTCAGACGGCGAGACCGGAACGGTTGGATGAAGGAGCGCCGGCAGGGATGCCGGCGCTCCAACGACCATCAACTACCAGTACATCAGCAGTTCACGCAATTGGTTGATGTGCTCGGGATACACGGGCACACCCGGCGCCGGCTGGGGCACGCCGAAGAAGATGCCGACGACGCCCGCCGGCCAGCCGATGGCGGAGTACGCCTGCTGGAGCGCGTTCACGATTCCCGGCAGCGGTTCGACGGAATGGTCGGTGACGAGGTGCGCATAGTACGGAGCGGTCGCCGGCAGCGGATTCGGGGGGAATACCTGCGGCAGCGCGCCGAAGGTGCGCCAGGCGTCAACCGCGTCGCGCAGATCGCGGATGTGCTCGGGGAGGACCGTCGCGCCGGACGGCACATCGGGGCCGAAGACCACGGTCTGAGCGTAGTTCCAGTTGTAATCCGAGGACTGCCCCGCAGCATCGACGGCCTTGATGCGGTACTCGTACGCCGAGGCATACGTGACCTGAGTGTCGACGTACGACGAGGAGCTGGTGACGATTTCCGGCCCCCACGCGCCGTTGTAAGTGCTGCGCCGCTGAATGCGGTACGAGATCGGTTCGACACCGCCGGGCGCCGAGGGCCACCACGACAGCGTCACGGCGTTGGTCGAGCCCGTTGCCTCGAAAAACGGCGCCGGCGGCGGAGCGACGCCGGTGTCCACGACCTCGACGTATCCCCAGGAGGAGCTGGTCTGGCCCAGGGTGTCCGTTACCGTCAGCAGGATGGAGTAGAACCCCTCGTAGCCGTAGGTGTGGCTCGTGGTCGGACCGCCACCCGTAATCGCGCCGTCGCCCCAGTTCCACTGATAATTGACGATGCCCTGCACGTCCGACGACGCGCTCGCATCGGCGAAGCAGGTCAGACCCGGGCAGTTGATCGTGAAGCTGGCCACCGGCTTCCGGTCCAGGATCCGCGGAATGGCCAGCGCCAGGTTCGGCAGCGGACCGATGTTGCGCGGATCGCTCACCTGAGGCGTGCCGGTGTCCCTGAGAATCTTGCGGATCTCCGCCGGGGTGCGGCCGCCGTATCCCTGCCCGTCCGCCAGCGACACACCGATGATCGACGACGCCGCGCCGGTGACGATCGGCGACGCGCTGGAGGTGCCGCTGAACGTGTGCGTGTACCACTGATTCTCGTCGCCTGGATTGAAGCGGTCTCCATAGCCGAGGGTCATTACGTTGTTACCCCACCCATGCATGTCGATGCGTGAGCCGTAGTTGGTGAAGCAGCTTGGCGAGCGCGAGTCGCCGGCACCGACGAGGATCGCGCCGGAATCGCGAACCATGCGATTGAACGCGCCGCCGTAAACCGGGTCGTCGAGATTGGTGGAGCCGTTCCCTCCCGCCTCGACGACGATCCTGCCGTTGGCCACGGCACTGGCGATGGCGTCGAAGTTGTCCTGCCAGTACTCCATCGGGATGTAGTCACACTGACTGGTATTACAGCTGCAGCTCGTCGAGGGTGTCGACGGCCCCGGCCAGTGCATCTCGATCAGAACCAGCCCGCTGACGCCGACGGCCATGGAGGCGCTGGTCATCGCGCTGGCCATGGTCCGGCTGCTGCCGGCGGCCCGGTACCCGATCTGGGCCTGGTGCGCGATGCCGGTGACGCCGTAGGCGTTGTTGACGCCGACCATCACACCCATGACCGCGGTGCCATGATTGCGACTCCCGCTTTGCGTACCGCTGGTATAGAACATCGGAGGCAGGTCCTCGTGCGTCGTGCGCCAGGCCCACTCGATGTCGACGATTTTCGTCCCGCTTCCGCGCCCGCCGGGGATGGTCCAGGCATAAAGGGCATTGATCCCGTTCGGCGCCGCATTGAGATAGCCCTGACTCGGCTGAAAGTTCGGCGTCGTCGGCGGGATGTCCGCGGCAGCCACCTCCGGCGGAGCCGTGGCGTACGCGACCTCGATGCTCGGAATCGTATTGAGGATGTCGACGAGCAGATTGACGTCCGCCTGGGTGGTCCGGTCTGGAATCTCCACGGCATAGTAGAGATCGAGATCGGCGAGCTCCTGCCCCGACCGCTCTTCCCCGCTGGCTCGCCAAGCGGCGAGGTCGTCTTCGGCGATCGTGTACAGCCGGTCGAGACCGCGGACCAGCTTGTTCGACGCCAGCAGGGCGTGCACGGCGCGGAGATCGCTCTCGACCTGGCTCGGCGTCAGGTCGAGGCCGGCCAGCTTCGAGTTCTCGCGCGCATCGCGCTCGAGAGCGGCCAGCTTCCGCCCACGCAGACGAACGTGAGTGCCTTCGTGAAATTTGAGGATGACCGTCTCGACTACCGTCTCGAGTGGCAGTCTCGCAGCCTGCTTATTGGCCGCGCGGCGCGGCGCCAGAGCGCGATCCGGTGGGCCGGCCACCAACGGGATCGCGAACGCGACCAGAAACGCGAGGACACTTAGTTTAGAAGACACACGCATAGCGGAACTCCTGATGGGATTAAGGGTTAACGATGGCGAACTACGCCGGCGGATGGGACACGTGGGACCTGAACTACATGGGCAGCAGGATCGGCTGAGAGGTGATGCGCGTCAATCCGCTTCGCGTACGGATTTCCGGCATTCGCGTATTGTTCGCGTACGTTGACCCCAGGCCAGGCATTCCTCGCCTGTCACGCCGGAGGTCGCGGGTTCGAGTCCCGTGCTACGGGCTCACCCACCCCGCGAAGTTCATCTGCCCGTTCTCGATCTTGATCATGGCTACCGGCTTGATCGGGTTGCGATCAGCGCCCATGGAGATGGTGCCGGAGACGCCGACGTAGTCCTTCGTGGCGGCGATCTGGTCACGGACTGCTTTCTTGTCGAGCGAGTTCGCGCGGCGGACGGCGTTGGCCCAGATGTGGAGGGCGTCGTATCCGAGGGCGGCGGTGGCTTCGGGCTTCTTGCCGTGGCGCTTCTGGTACTCGTTGACGAACTTCTGCACCACCGGACGCGTGTCGCCGACGAAGTAGTGGTCGGAGAAGTAGGAGCCCTCGATGGCCTTGCCGCCGATCTGGATCACGGCCGGAGAATCCCAGCCGTCGCCGCCGACCAGAGGGACCGTGAGGCCGAGGTCGCGGGCCTGGATCGCGATCTGCCCGACCTCGGTGTAGAAGCCGGGGATGAAGAGCACCTGCGGATTCGCGCCACGAATGGTCGTCAGCTGCGGGCGGAACTCGGTGTCGCCGGTGGAGTAGCTCTGTTGCGCGACGATCTTGCCGCCCGCGGCTTCGAACTCCTTGCGGAAGACCGCGGCCAGGCCGACGGAGTAGTCGTTCTTCTGGTCCTGCAGGATCGCGGCGCTGTCGAGCTTGAGGTTGTTGCGGACGAAGGCGGCCAGCGCCTTCCCCTGGTAGGGATCGGTGAAGCAGACGCGGAAGATGTACTCCCCCTTCTCCGTCACCGCGGGGTTGGTCGACGAGGGGGAGATCATCGGGACGCCGTTCGCCTGCGCGATCGGCGCGGCCGCCAGCGACTGGTTGGAGGAGTTCTCGCCGATCAGGGCGACGACGTTGTCGCTGGTGATCAGCTTCGTCACGGCGGACGCGGCCTCTTCGGCGCGTCCCTGGTCGTCTTCGACGATGAGGCGGATCTTCCGCCCCAGGATGCCGCCGGCGGCGTTGATCTCCTCGGCCGCGATGCGCACGCCATGGACGGTCGAGGTGCCGAACGCGGCCTGGTCGCCGGTCTGCGCGCCGTAGACGCCGACTGGAATATCGCCCGCCGAGTCCGTCTTTTGGGCTTCGCGGTCGGGGCGGCAAGCCGTTGCGAGCAATGCGGCAGCCAGCAAAACACTCGTAATTTTCACGTTTCTCTCCATGGCGGCTAGAATGCGCCGGCCCCGTGAGTCTACCCGCTGAAAGGATCTAAATGCAGGCCAACGACATTCGTAAAGGCATCGTCATCATCTTCGAAGGAGAGCTCTGCAAAGTGATGGAGTTCCGCCATCACACGCCCGGCAACCTCCGCGCGATGGTGCAGGCCAAGCTTCGCAATCTCCGCACGGGGAACCAGTTCGAGCACCGCTTCCGCTCGAACGACGACATCGACCAGGCGTACATCACCCAGCACGAGATGGAGTACCTCTACTCGGACGGCTCCTCGCATCACTTCATGAACACGGAGAACTACGAGCAGATCGAGATCAGCGAAGACGATCTCGGCGATGCCGCGGCATGGCTCCAGCCGGGCCTGAAGATCCAGGTGCAGTTCCACGAGACCAAGCCGATCGGCGTCGAGCTCCCGAAGACGATGAAGGTGAAGATCGCCGAGACCCAGCCGATGGTGAAGGGTGCGACCCAGTCGTCGTCCTACAAGCCCGCTACGCTCGAGAACGGCGTCACGGTCCAGGTCCCGCCGTTCGTCACGGAAGGCGAAGAGATCATCGTCGACCCGTCCGAGAACCGCTACCTCGAGCGCGCACGTTAGACTGAGACGCCACACATGGCGTCCGTCCACTACCTCTGCACTTCATGCGAACAACGACTCGCCCGCACCGCGGGCGAGTCTTCGCGCGCCTGCGAGCACTGCGGCGCTGAAACCAGTGTCACCGCTCCCCCGGAGAATGCGGTCATCTCCCAATGCGCCGCCTGCGGCCATGAGGAGCTCTACTTCCAGAAGGACTTCAATCGCACCACCGGTGTCGCGCTCGTGGCCATCGGCGCGGTCTTCGTCCCCTGGACGTACGGCCTCTCCCTCCTCGGCATCACCATCCTCGACTACATCGTCTGGCGCGTGGTGAAGGACGTGATCGTCTGCTACGAGTGCCAGGCCGTCCATCGCGGCTACCCCGCGAATCCGGCGCTGAAGCCGTTCGACCTCATCACGCACGACCGGCATGTGTATGGGGCGGCGCCTCCTGGTGCTGAGGAAAAGCAAATTGAAAATTGAAAATTGAAAATTGAAAAATCGGAGCTGCGCTTCTGCCGTGGTTCTTCCGATCTTTCAATTTTCAATTTTCAATTTTCAATTTCTTCAGAACTCCTGCCCCATCGCGTGCACCGACATCTCGTCCACGACCCAGTGCCGCGGCAGCTCCAGCATGTCGACGATCGCGTTGGCCACGAACTCCGGCCGCAGGGACCACGCCACGTCCTTCGTTCCCTCGGCGCCGCCGTTGAAGAAGGTGTCGATGATGCCGGGGGTCACGGTCATGACCTTCACCCCCTGCCCCTTCACCTCGCGCAGCATCGAGCCGGAGAAGCCGACTACGCCGAACTTGCTGGCGACGTAGGGGGCCATGTTCGGGATGACGCGGCGCCCGAGGTCGGAGGCGACGTTGACGATCTGGCCGTAGCCGGCGTGCTGCATCGCGGGGAGCACGGCCTTGGTCAGGTAGACCGTCCCCTTGAGGTTCACGTCGATGGTGAGGTCGATCTCCTCGATCGACTGCTCCGCGAGCGGCTTGTACCAGCCGACGCCGGCGTTGTTGACGAGGATGTCGATCTTGCCGAACCGCTCGCGGACCGCGGTCACGGCGCGCTCGACCGAGTCCCAGCGGGCGACGTCGATCGGGACCGCGATCGCGTCGCCGCCCGCGTCGCGGATCTCGGCCGCCACGCGCTCGAGCTCCGCTTCCGTTCGTGCGCTCACCGCGACGCGGACGCCGCGGCGCGCGAGCTCGATTGCGATGTGACGCCCGAGGCCGCGGCTCGCGCCGGTGACGAGGGCGATTTGTCCGCCGAGATGCACTTCCGCCATCGTTCTAGAATACGCGGTCATGAGGCTCCTCCGTTCCTCCCTGGCCATTTCCCTTTTCCTGATCCTCTCCTGCACCACCGCTCCTCAGGTGTATGCGGGCAAACAGCGCTCGGCCGCACGGACGCCGCGCACCCCGGCAGTCCCGACGGTCGTGCAGTGGCAGCATGACTGGGCCGAGGGCGCGGTGTTCTACGAGATCTTCGTGCGTAGCTTCGCCGACTCCAACGGCGACGGCATCGGCGACCTGCAGGGGCTCATCTCGAAGCTCGACTACCTCAACGACGGCAACCCGAACACCACCACCGACCTCGGCGTCGAAGGGATCTGGCTCATGCCGATCTTCGAGTCGCCGAGCTACCACGGCTACGACACCGTCGACTACGAGACCATCGAGCGCGACTACGGCACGAACGCCGACTTCAAGCAACTGCTCGACGAGGCGCACGCGCGCGGCATCCGGGTCATCGTCGACTTCGTGGTGAACCACACCAGCAGCGAGCATCCGTGGTTCATCGAGTCCGCGTCTTCGCCGTCGTCACCCAAACGCGACTGGTACGTCTGGAGCCCCAACTCGCACGGCTGGAACCAGCCGTGGGGCGGGAACAACACCACGTGGCATGCGAACAACGGCGCGTTCTACTACGGCGTCTTCTGGGGCGGCATGCCGGACGTGAACTGGAACAACCCGGAAGCGAAGGCCGAGATGCTGCGCCTCGCGCGCTATTGGCTGCAGCAGGGCGTCGACGGCTACCGCCTCGACGCCACGCGCTACCTGGTCGAGACCGGCGGCGGTCCCGGCCAGGCGGACACGCCGGAGACGCATGCGGCGCTGAAGGATCTCGCCACCGCGGTGCGCACCACGAAGCCGGACGCGATCCTCGTGGCCGAGAACTGGACCACCGCGCCGATCATCGCCACGTACTACGGCGAGACCGACACGATCCGCGGCGGCGATGAAATGCCGATGAACTTCAACTTCCCGGTTGCGGACGCGATCGTGCGCGGCGTGAGCGGCGGCAACGCCAGCGGCATCCACAGCGCGCTCGAGCAGATGCAGGCGCTCTACCCGGAGGGAGTGCTCGACGCCCCCTTCCTCACGAACCACGACCAGCGCCGCCTCGCCTCGGAGCTCGGCAACAGCAACGGCAAGCTGCGCAACGCCGCGGCGATCCTGCTCACCCTCCCGGGAACGCCGTTCCTCTATTACGGTGAAGAAGTAGGCATCCAGAACGGCCCCACGGGTGGCGACGAGTCGAAGCGCACGCCGATGCCCTGGACGCCCTCGGGCGGCTTCTCGGCCGCGTCGCCGTGGTTCGGGTACGCACCGGGACTCGCCTCGGCCAACGTGCAGACGCAGACGAACGACTCGTCGTCGCTGCTGTCGCGTTACCGGAACCTGATTCACGCGCGGAAGTCCTCCCCTGCCCTGCAGAAAGGCTCGCTGGAACTGCTCGACGGCGGCTCGCAGGTACTCGCGTTCCTGCGCCGCGAAGGCGACGACGTCGTCCTCGTCGCCCACAACGTGAGCGACGGGTTTGCGTCAGCGACGGTCGCGGTCAACGGCACGCGCTACGAGACCCTCTTCGGCGACATCACCGCCTCCCCCTCGGGCGGCGGCGGTTCGGTGAGCTTCTCCCTGCCGCCGCGCGCGACGATGATCTGGAGAGTGCGGTAGAAAGACGAGCCGCTGCTGCCGTAGGCAGCACAAGATCTCTAGCCCCCGGCTTTCAGCCGGGGGTATGGGTGGACCCCTTTCGAGCCCGCGTAGCGGTCGACAGAACGTCTGCCGGCCGCTTCGCGGGCTTCATACGGGGGGCTCGTGGAACCCGGGCTGAAGCCCGGGTCTACAGATCTTTCGCCGCCTTCGGCGGCTTGGGAAGTGGGACTACGGCTTGACGCCAGTCAGCACCGCCGGCCGATCCGCATCGGCGTCGTAGTTTGAGAGGACCGTCTTCTGGTCAGTACCCGCCGAGACGATCACGTCGACCAGGGGCGGCATGTAGGTGTCGTTTTCCAGGGCGCCGCCGAAGCGGTCGGCGGGGCGGCCGGTGCCGACGGGGAGGATCATCAGGGCTTCGTAGGAGTCGCCGATGCGCATGATGCGGTTCTGCTGGTCGAAGCGCTGGATGACGTCGGCGCCGCTGACGGCGACGACGTAGCTCCAGTTGGCGGCCGGTTCGCCGCCGAGGAAGGACGTGGGGACGAAGAAGGTGACGCGGTTGCCGGCGACGCGGACGTTGGTCGGAAAGAAGACGTAGTCGTCGACGCCTTCGCGCAGCTCGTCGCGCGTCTCGTCGGTGACGATGCCCTTCTTCCCTTCGGCTTGGTCGCGGCGGCGCTCGTCGCGGATGACGATGCGTTTGAGCTCATTGCGCGCGAGCTGCGGGTCGGGGGTCAGGCTGATGACTTTTTCCCAGGCGGTGGCGTCGTCGATCAGCACGCCGCGTCCGGGGAGCGTGGTGGTCGAACCGGAGCCGGCGACGCCGTCGGTATCGACGTAGACGTCGAGGTTGAGGTTGTAGAAGCCGAGGCGCGCCACCTGGTCGAGCTGCGTCCCGATGCCGTCGATGGTGCGGCGCTCCGGCACGCGCACGGGACGCGCGAACGTCGCCTCGAACTCGACGCCCCCGTCCGCGCGGCGCGCGGTGAGGCCGAGCAGGTCGAGATCCCCACGCTGAAAGTCGGGATTCATCGGGTAGACGAGCTTGCCGTTGCCGTAGTCGTCACCGGAGGGATCGGTGAGGGTGAAGAAGGCGGGCGGCTGCGTGGTGGCGCAGGAAATGTACAGGAGGGACACGAGAAGTAATTTGCGCATTGGTCTCACAGATGGTGTCGGGTGTCAGATGTCTGGGGTGCCTCGCCCGGGCGACACACCCCAGACACCTGATACCCGCTAACAGGAGACGGAGCGGCTTTGCCGCTCCGTCTCCGTGCAACTAACTCAGAACCGCACCTTGAAATACGCCTTCAGGTGCTGGTGGTCGAACTCGCGGGTCTCGAGGCTGTTCCAGCCGCCGAAGCGGCCGGCGAAGCCGAGGGAGCCGGGGCGGACGCCGATTTCGCGGGCGGTCTGCTCACTCGCGATCTGCGGGACGAAGCCGTCGCCGAAGTCGGGATCGAATTCGCCGGTCGTGTACTCGTAATTGAAGCCGGCTTCCGCGCCTCCGATCGGGAAGCGGAGCAGGGCGATGAACTTGTTCTTCTTATGATGTCCCGAGGCTATCTCGTGGAAGCGATAGGCTTGGAAGGCCGTGTTGCCATCCTGCAGGTCGGCGTCGTAGTGTTCGTACGTCAGCGAGCCATAGATGATCTCGGTGAGCTGATAGCCCGCGCCCACCTGGAACATCGTGTAATCGAGCTCGCGGTCATCGTCGGAAAGGTCGTCGAACGGTGCGTACTGATAGCCGGTCACGCCATTGACGGTGATGACAGGAGGATTGCCGTAGATCGCCGACGTCGAGTTGCCCGGCGAGTAGAAGTTCTGGTTCCCGGCACACGCCACGCCGCCGCCCGGGCAGTCACCCGGCGCAAACGGCAGGAAGCGCGCGTCGTTCATGCGCAGGTCGGTCTCCTGGATCGTCTTGATCTTGCCGAAGACGTCCACGCCCTTGCCGATGTTCGCCGTGTAACGGGCGCGGATCAGGGCGATGTCGGTTTCCTTCTCCTGGAACGGCGCGTAGGCGGAGCGGTACGGGTTGCCGACACCGAGGTTCGCGATCTCCGCCGCCGGATAGATCGTGTTCTCGATGCCGCGGCTCGGGTCGCCCCAGGCCTGCCAGTTGGTGTCGTAGTCGAGGTGCGTGTACTCGCCCGAGATGTCGAGCGTGTCGCGCTGCCACCTGGGAGCGATCGTGAAGCCCTGCCAGCCGATGACCGTCTCGGCCGCCGGCTCGTCAAAGTCGGTGAACTCGTTGTCGACGTTGATCGTCGCCACCTGCTGCATGTTGCCCTGCCAGCCGGAGTAGCCGATGCGCGTCGGGTTGCCGTTGAAGACGCCATACGCGCCGTTGGACGGGCCGGGATAGGCCCAGGTCGCGTCGTGGCCCTCGGTGAGCAGCACGTCGGACTCACGGCGCGCCGCGAGAATGGACGTGTACTCGGCGCCGATGCTGAAGACCTCGGCGTTGAGCGAGAGGCCGATACCGAACGGATCGGTGACGTCGGCATTCAGCTTCCAGGCGTTGTCTGTGACGTCGTCGGCGATGACCGGCGAGTAACCGTTCAGGCCGAAGTTCGACGGCTGCTGCAGCCCGAGGTTCGGGTCGGACGAGGAGTGATAGAAAGCGCCGCGGAACGCGTACGGGCCGGTCGGGTGCACGTCGAAGCGGATGCCGGTGACCTGGTTGCGATAGCGGTTGGTGAGCTCGCGGCCGTCGTCGTCGATGATGTCGCCGGTGTCGATCTCGACGTCGTTGACCATGTCGGTGAAGCCGGTCACGTCGACGACAGGGCTCGTCCAGCGGAGCTGCAGGCCGTAGGCGTTGTCGTCCGAGGTGAACTCGCCGGTGTTGAAGTTCGGGCCGGCCCAGAGGCGCGGCAGCGAGACGCGGATCGCATCGTAACGGAGGTTCGGGGTGATGCTGCCCTGCGCGAGCAGCACGCCGAGGTTGTCGCGGTCGATGTAGCGGATCTTGCCCATCGTGAACGGATCGAACATGCCGAGGTCCGACGAGCCGAACGTGAACGAATCCATGTACTTGAACCCGGGCGTGACGCGCACGGTCATGCCGCGCAGCTTCACGTACTGGTTCGAGCGCGGATCGTTCTCGCCGCAGTCGCCGCCGCCGTTCGGGTCGCTGCAGCCGCCGTTCTCCGTGCCGCCGAAGCCGCCGAAGTTCGTCCAGAAGTTCTGGCTGAAGCGGGAGTGGATGCGGCCGCTGACCTCGAGGTAGCGGTTCGGTTTCGCGGCCACGAGCAGCTCGATCTCGGTGCCCTGGCCGTTGTCGCCCCATCCTTCGCCTGGGACGTTGGTGAAGTTATAGAGGCTGCCGTCGAAGCGCTGGTTGCCCCAGAGCCACTTCGTGTACGTCGTACCCGAGATGGTCATGGTCGACGGGGCCGGCTGCTGGGCGTAGCCGGCAGTGGCTACGCAGAGCAGTGCCAACAGGACTGCCGTTGAACGCGTAAATTTCATTTCCTTCTCCTCACTCTCGCTGCGGCGCACGATGCGCCGCCAACTATTTCTGCTTCGCGTGGACCGCAGACACGACGGCGAGCTTCTTCACCGAGCCGTCGTCGCCGCACTCGTAGGCCAGCATCTTGTGCTGGAGGTCGATCTCTTCCTTCGCACCCGTGCCGTCGCCGGCCAGGAGGTCGATCGCGTGCGGGTCGCACTCGCCGTCGTTGCCGCCGCCGAAGCGGTGCTGCCCTTCGTACTCATTGACCTTGCGGGTCAGGAGGTCGGTGCCGGAGGGGAAGCCCTCGTTCGACTGCATCACCACCTGGTAGGCCCAAGTGCTCGGATCGCCTTCGCCGAGAGCGGCCGTGTCGATGGTCGCGGAGATGGAGCGGCCCGCGCCGCGCGTACGCGCCGGAATGATGACGTCCTCCTTGGTGTCGGCCGCCTTCTGCTCGACTTCCGTCTTGACACGGCCCGGCTGCTGCGGCGAGAGGATGATCACTTTCTCCCACGCGCTCTCCGGTGCGAACTCGAAGTTCAGGCCCGCGAGCGCCTTCGTGTGACCGCTGCCCGCCTCGTGGTCCTTGTCGATGAAGATGAAGACCATCTGGGTGGCGAAGCCGCCGCCCATGGACCAGGGATCGGCGAGGTTGCCGTTCACGTTGACGGTGACGTCGGTCTTCGCGCCGTTGGTCTTGAGGGTGAAGCCGGTGAGGTCGAACGAGCCGCGCGTATAGACGGCGTCGGTCGGATAGGAGTAGCCGCCCGGGCCGTCGTCATCGCCGGCCGGGTCCTTGAACGACACGGTCTGGGCGAAAGCGGAACCGGCCACGAGCGCGAGCGCAATTGCACATGCGAACTTCTTCAATTTGAAACCTCCACAAGTTGTTGGACAGTTGGACGAAACGGGAAAACTACCCTTTGACGGCGCCGGCGGTGAGTCCGGACACCAGATACTTCTGCAGATACATGAACAGCACGACGACCGGGATCGCGACGATGATCGACCCCGCCGCGAAGAAACCCCACTGTTGTTGAAACCCGCCCACGAAGAAGCGGAGGCCGACCGGCGCCGTGTACATCAGCTCCTTGTCCATGAAGGTGGCGGCGAGGATGAACTCGTTCCACCCGGTCATGAACGCGAACAGCGCGGTGACGGCCACCGCCGGTTTCGCCAGCGGCAATACGATGGAAAAGAAAATGCGACCGGTCGACGCGCCATCCATCAGCGCCGACTCTTCCAGCTCTTTCGGAATCGTATCGAAGTAACCCTTCAGCATCCAGACACAAAAAGGGATGGCCGTCGTTGCGTAGATCAGGATCAGCCCGATCCACGACGACCCGAGCTCCAGCCACTGCACCAGGATGATGTACAGCGGGATGAGCGTGAGCGTGCCGGGGAACATCTGCGACACGAGGAACGACATCAGCAGCGCGCGCCGTCCGGGAAACCGGAAGCGCGAGAAGGCGTACGCCGCGGTGCAGGCCATGAACACGCCGACGATGGTGGTGGCGCCGGCGACGATGGCGCTGTTGAACATCCACCGCACGAACGGCTGGTCGCGCATCACCGAGACGAAGTTCGAGACCGAGACCTCCTCCGGCCACGGCGTGATCGCGCGCAGCCGGTCGGTGGTGGTGGGATTGGACGGCAGGTTGACGATGGCCAGGCTCTGCTTCCCGGAGAAGGCGATGGTGAAGACCCAGAGGATCGGATAACACGCCAGCAGCGTGAAGACGAGCAGGAAGAGGTGCAGCGGGAGGTGGGAGCGTTCCCCTTGCTTCCGCGTCATGCGATCGACTCCGTCGCCTTCGTCATGCGGTTCTGGAACACGCCGTAGATCAGCAGGATCGCGAAGATGATCGTCGAGTACGCGGCGGCGTAGCCGTAGCGGTACTGCTCGAACGCCAGCTTGTAGGCCTGCGTGATCAGGATCTCGGTCGAATGCGCCGGGTCGCCGGCCGACACGAGGAAGATGATGTTGAACATGTTGAAGGTCCAGACCACCGACAGGATGATGGCCGGGATCAGGGCAGGCTTGAGCGACGGCAGCGTGATGGACCGGAACTGCTGCCACGAGCTCGCACCGTCGACGCGCGCGGCCTCATACAGGTCGGCCGAGATCGACTGCAGCGCGCCGAGGGAGACCACCATCATGAACGGGAAGCTCAGCCAGCCGTTGGTGGTGACGATGGCGATGAATGACGTGAACGGGCTCTCGAACCAGGAGATGGGCGACGCGCCGAAGATGGCCAGGACCTGGTTGATGACCCCGAACTGGCTGTGGAACATCCCCTTCCAGATCAGCGCGGTGATGTAGTTCGGCAGCGCCCACGGGAGGATGAGCAGCACGCGGTAGATGGTCTTGCCGCGCAGGTCCTTCGTATTGAGGATCAGCGCGAGGATGAGGCCGAGGGTCACGCCGATGGCCACGTTGGCGATGGTCCAGACGATGGTGAAGAAGAGCGTGTAATAGAAGTTCTCGTAATTCGCGGAGCGGCCGGAGGCGGTCTCCTTGAAAATATTGAAGTCGCCGAGGATCTCCCGGTAGTTCTGCAGGCCGGTCCAGACTTCTGTCAGCGGCTCGTTGACGTTGTAGATGGTCTGCCCGGTGAACGAGATGGCGATGCCGTAGAAGAAGGGGAAGAACACCAGCAGCAGCATTCCCAGCAGCGCCGGGACGACGTACATGTACGCCTGCCGGTGCTCGACCAGCGCGCTGCCGGTGCGCTGCGCCGCGCCGAGGCCGACAAAGAGGAGCAGCGCGAGCGAGAGGACGCCGATGCCGTAGCTCGCGTTCGCGATCGTCTCCTTCTCCCCTGCCGTCGCCTTGACCGGATCGACGCGCAGCGGCCTGCGCTTATCGTCGGCATCCCACGTCTTGGCGTTCGCTTCCGCGCCCGGTGCGACGCGGGCGACGATCTGCGCCTCGCGCTGCACGCGCTCGGCGAACCGCTGCTCCGCCGCCTGCGCGCCGCCGACGAGCGAGCCGACCGCCCACTGGCGATAGGCGAAGATCGTGACGAGCAGCAGCGCCGCGGCGATGGCGACGAGCAGCGTGTTGCGCTGCAGGACGAACGAGAGCGCGAGGATGATCACGAACGGCGCGAGCGCGAACGCCAGCGCGAATAGGAAGCTCGGCGCTTCCACCGCGACCACTTCCGGCGCCGCGAGCACCTGCGCGAACCCGACCACCGCGCCGTCCTTCTCGACCGGCGCTGCAATCAGCAGCGCCCCATCCGGCCGCCGCGCCACCGTTACTTCTTCCTCGCGCTTGTTCCCCTCGGAGACGTTCGCTTCGACGTTCGCGCGCAGTTCCTGCCCGAGGTCGTAGAGCGGCTTCTCGGGACGCGCCATCTGGCGCGGCATCTCGCCTTCCCTCAGGTCTTCCGGGAACGAGCTCGCCTCGAAGGAGCGGTCCTCGACGTTCACCACGCGCACGGCGCGAACGTTCTCGTGCTCCTTCTGCCACTGCGCGATCGCGGCGCGGAGCGCATCTCCGTCCGCGGCGTACATCGTGGCGATGTCCGCCGCCGCGCGTGCGCCGATCATCGCCGCGCGCGCCGCCCGCTCCTCGGTCGCGCCGCCGAAGCGGGCCACGAGAGTGAGGTGCAGGAGGGACAGCGCGAGCAGTGCCGCCAGCAGGATGCCGATGGTGGCGGCATGCGACCGGACCGGAGGCGGCTCGACGGGCGGCGCGGCCTGCTGCTGGCCGGAGATGCGCCGCTCGACCTGCTGTGGTTGCGCGCTCACGTCGTTATTTCTTCAGCTTGGCGATGCCCGCGACGACTTCCTGCTGCGCCTTGTCGAACGCCGCTTTCGTCTTCGACGTCTTCTGCACGATCGAGTTCATCGCCGTAGTGACCGGCGACCACATGAGCGTCATCTCCGGCACGTTCGGCATCGGCACGGCGCGGTCGACCTGGGCGCGGAACGCCTTGAGCACACCGTTCGCCGCGACCTGCGCGTCGTTGTACACGCGCCGGTTGGCCGGACTCTGCGAGCCTTCGAGCGCGAGCACTTTCGAGGCGGCGTTGTCGGTCAGGTACTTCGCGAACTCGAAGGCCTGGTCTTTCTTCTTCGACGGCGCGGCGATGTAGACGCCTTCCACCGTCATCCAGGGGCGCATCGGCTTGCCCCCCGCTTCGTCGATCGTCGGCAGCAGCGCCAGCCCGTACTGGATCTTCGGCGAGACCTCCTCGAGGAACCAGGGGCCGCTGAAGACGATGGCCGCTTTCCCTTCATTGAAGAGCGAGGTGATGAGCGCGGTGGACGGCTCGGCCGGGAGGATCTTGTCCGCGTTCGCCCAGCGCATCAGGAGGTCGACGGACTTCACGTTGCCGGCGTTGTTGACGATCGGCTTGCCGGCCGCGTCGAAGACGCCGCCGCCGAAGCCGTTGAAGAGCGGCGCGTGGTAGTACCAGTTCGAGTACCAGTAGACCAGGCCGAAGCGTCCGGAGGCCGCGTTCGTGTTCGCCTTCGCGATCTTCACGAGCTCGCCGGTGGTCTTCGGCGGCGTCTTCACCAGCGCCTTGTTGTAGATCATGGTCATGACCTTGTAGTTGAGCGGCAGACCGTAGATGGTCTTCCGGTAGGTCATGGCTTGGAGGGTCGAGGGGATGAAGCGGTCCTTCAGCGCCTTGTCGAGATAGAAGTCGATCGGCTCGATGGTGTTGCCGGCCGTGACCCAGCCGCCGAGGCGGTCCTGCGCGTAGATGAAGATGTCCGGACCCTTGCCGCGCGGCACGGCGGCCGTGATCTTGTCCGCGAACGCGTCATACGGCACCGCCAGCGCCGACACCTTGATCTTCTTCTGGCTGGCGTTGTACTGCGAGACGACTTTCTCGAACGCGGTCTTCTCGCCGCCACGATAGGCATGCCAGACCACGATCTCGGTCTGGGCCGATGCGATCGCAGGAATGAATACGAGCGCGAGAGCAAGCAGGATTTTCTTCATGAGGGGTCCTTTCAATACGGGGAAGTTTGGAGTGCGGTGACCGCAGTCACCGCTTTCACTCGCGGCCGAGCCGCCACGCCCACGGCGCCCGGAGTAAAAGCGGCGACTGCGGTCGCCGCACTCCAAACGGTTCACAGGCGTATCTCCGTCACCGCGTCGAACAGGTGAATCGAATCCAGCTCGAGGACGAGGTCGATCGATTCGCCGACGCGCGGCATCTGATGAGAGTCGAAGGCGGCGACGAGCGTGTCGTCGCCGACGCGTGAGTGAACGATGGCCTGGTAGCCCAGCGGCTCGACGATGTCGACGACCACCGGCACGCGAGCCGTGGCGCCGCGCCCTGCCTCGGTCGAGACGAGGATGTTCTCCGGGCGCACGCCCACGCGTACCTTCTGGCCGTTGGTGGTGCGGCGTCCGGCCGGCAGCGGGATGGCGAACGTGGCCGCTTCGAGAATGTTGTCGCGGACCGTGGCGTCGAAGAAGTTCATCGGAGGCGTGCCGATGAACTGCGCGACGAAGATGTTCACCGGCGTGTCGTAGACCTCGAGCGGCGTCCCGATCTGCTGGATCTTGCCGAGGTTCATGACCGCGATGCGGTGCCCCATGGTCATCGCCTCGACCTGGTCATGGGTGACGTAGACGCACGTGGTCTGCAGGCGCTTCTGCAGCTTCGTGATCTCGGCGCGCGTCTGCACGCGGAGCTTGGCGTCGAGGTTGGAGAGCGGCTCGTCGAAGAGGAACACGCTCGGGTCGCGCACGATCGCTCGGGCCACGGCGACGCGCTGGCGCTGCCCGCCGGAGAGCTGCTTCGGCTTGCGGTCGAGGAGCTGCGAAATGCCGAGCGTCTCCGCGGCGTCGCCGACCTTACGGGCCATCTCCCCCTTCGGCGTCTTGCGGATCTTCAGGCCGAACTCGATGTTCTCGCGCACGGTCATGTGCGGATAGAGCGCGTAGCTCTGGAAGACCATGGCCACGTCGCGGTCCTTCGGTTGCAGGTCGTTGACCACGCGGTCCCCGATCAGCACCTTGCCGTCCGAGATGTCCTCGAGGCCGGCAATCATCCGCAGCGCGGTCGACTTACCGCAGCCGGAGGGGCCGACCAGGACCATGAACTCACGGTCCTTGATGTCGAGGTTCATCCCCTCGATCACGGATACCGGTCCGTAGCGCTTCGCAACGTCCTCGAATCTCACTCCGGCCATTCAGTCGGTCCTCATCTCGTGATGATCATCGCTCTCTTCGCGGGAACGGAGCCGGCGATCGTGTCACCGTTGATCGTGAGCGCCGCACCGCCCCATGCATCCACGGCGGTGGTCCAGCCGGACGGTAGCTGCACGCTCAGCTCTGCCGCCTCGGCGCCGCGGTTCACCGCGACCAGCACTTCGTCGTCTTCATGTTTCTGCGAAAAGACCAGCAGGTCGCCGGCCGTCGAGACGGCGGTGTGTACGCCGCGCGACAGCGCGGGATGGGCTTTGCGGATGGCGATCAGCTTCCGGTAGTCGTCGCGCAACGCTTCGTCGCGCGGCTTGCCGGCGCCCGGTGCAATGCCACGCGCGCCCCACGGCATGTCGCTCCGGTTGTCCGGCCAGTCGCCGCCGGGACGGCCGACTTCCTCGCCGTAATAGATCATCGGCAGGCCGGCACTCGTGAACTGCAGCAGCGCGGCGAGGCGGAAGAGCTCCTTATCCCCTTCGAGCTGATCGAGCGCCCCGCGGACGTCGTGCGACGACAGGAAATGCGAGAGCAGGTAGCCGCCGCGCACTTTCTCGCGCTGCTCGAGGTAGCGGTCGAAGGCGACGGTGCGCCCCCTCCCCTGCAGCCAGCCGAGGGCGCTCCCCTGGAAGGAGAAGTCGAAGCCGGCGTCCATCTCGCCGTGCTCGAACCAGGGATCGAGCGACTGCGCGTCCCCGCCCCACACTTCGCCGAGGAGGAAGAAGCTCTCGCCGAGCTCCGCGTCGAGGCGGCGGCGGTGCTCCTGCCAGAAGTCGTGCGTGACATGCTTGACGGTGTCGAGGCGGAAGCCGTCCAGCCCCACCCGCTTCGCGAGCGCCAGGTGGGCCTCGATCAGGTAGTCCCGCACCTCGGGCAGCTCCGTCCGAAAGTCGGGCAACCCGGAGACGCAGCTGGTGATGTCGTCGCTGCCGCAGGTGCCGTTCTCGTTGGAGCGCAGCCAGCCCTTGGTCTTCGGATCGAGCATGTACCTCGAGTTGTAGCCGGCGTGGTTGTAGACCACGTCCAGCAGCACGCGTATCCCTCTGCGATGCGCTTCGTCGACGAGCTGCTTCAGCTCCCCCTCGGTGCCGAAGCGGGGATCGAGCTTCGTGAAGTCGTCCGCCCAGTAGCCGTGGTACCCCCAGTCGGGAAAGCCGGCGCCGGTCACGAAGCTGTCGATGTTGTCGACGACCGGCGTGATCCAGAGTGCGGTGACACCGAGCGCTTCGAGCTCGCCGAGCTGCTGAGTGAGTCCGGCCAAGTCGCCGCCATGGAACGTCCCCTTGGCGCTGGTGTCGACGTTCGCGTTGTTTCCGCGATTGCCGTCGGCAAACCGATCCAGGACGACGAAGTAGACCACCGCGTCAGGCCACGCGGTGAGCTCGCGGGGAGGGGCGGAAACAGCGGTTTCGGGCGGCAACGGATTCGTAGCCGGAGGCGCCGAAGGGGCGCAGGCGGTGAGAGTTACACAAGCCGCAAGGACTGCGACGAGGCTTTTCATCAGACCTGCGCGGATGGTAACAGAGCGCCGCTCGCGCCCGTCAGGTTTTTGTCCGTAGGGAATGATGCAGGGCCGAGGGCTGAGGGCCGAGGGGCTCCGCCGAACGGAGGGTTCACGCACAAGCGGAGCTCCCTCGGCCCTCGGCCCTCGGCCCTGTTACTTCCCCACCCTCCAGATCACGTTTCCCACGTCGTCCGCCACCAGCAGCGCCCCCGCCCGATCCACGGCCACACCGACCGGACGGCCGAGCGATTCCCCTTTGGCGGTGAGGAAGCCGGTCAGGACGTCCTGCGCGGGGCCGGAGGGGCGGCCGGCGGTGAAGGGGACGAAGATCACTTTGTAGCCGCTGCGCGGTTTGCGGTTCCAGGAGCCGTGCTGGCCGACGTAGGCGCCGCCGTCGGCGAAGGCCAGGCCGAGGGAGGCGGTGTGCGGGCCGAGGGCGTAATCGGGGGCGACGGCGCTGGCGACGAGATCGGGACGCGGCGGGGTGACGCGCGTGTCGACGTGCTGCCCGTAATAGCTGTAGGGCCAGCCGTAGAAGGCGCCTTCCTTCACGGAGGTCATGTAGTCGGGAACGAGGTCGCTCCCGAGCTCGTCGCGCTCGTTGACCGAGGTCCAGAGCGCGCCGCTCTGCGGCTCCCACCCCATCCCCACCGGGTTGCGCAGGCCGGAGGCAAAGACGCGATAGCGGCCTGCGGCCGGATCGACTTGGAGGATGGCGGCGCGGTCGCGCTCCTCGTCCATGCCGTGCTCGGCGACGTTGCTGTTCGAGCCGACGCCCACGAAGAGCCGCGAGCCGTCCGGGCTGGCGACGAGGCTCTTGGTCCAGTGGTGATTGCGCGGCCCGGCCGGCAGGTCGACGACTTTCGTCGCGGCGGCGGTGAGCTGCGTCGCTCCGGTCTCGTACGGGAAGCGCACCACGGCATCCGTGTTCGCGACATACAGCGTCGAGCCCACCAGCGCCATGCCGAAAGGCGAGTTGAGGTTCTGCAGAAACGCGCTCCGCACCTCGGCCACCCCGTCGCCGTCCGCATCCCGCAGCAGCGTGATCCGGTTCGCGCTCGGCACCGCCCCGCCCGCCCGTTTCATGAAGATCTTCATGAACCAGGCTTTGATCCCCTTGCCGTCCTCGGGACGCGGAGGCGCGTTCGTCTCCGCGACCAGCACGTCGCCGTTCGGCAGGACGTACAGCCAGCGCGGATGATCGAGCCCGGTCGCGAAGGCGTTCACTTTCCGCCCCGCCGCGGCCGTAGGCATCGCCCCTCCCACCCACCCTTTCGCGGTGGCGACGTGCACCGTCGGGATCAGCGTCTTGTTCGGCGCGGGCAGGGTGGGATTCGTCCCCATCCCGGCTTCCACCGGCAGGCGAGCGCTTTCACATGCGGCGAGGAGTAGAGCGAGCAGGGCGATCGTGCTGCGCATAGAGAAAAACGCGCAGCAAGAGACGAGCCTTATGGAGTGCGGTAACGCCAGTTACCGCTGTTACTGCTTCTGTTCGTTCTGAAACGCGAGCCAGGTGCAGCCTTCGCTCGTGCCACGGGGCGAGAGCGCACCATCCTGGGCTGACGGCACGAAAAGAAGCAGATAGAGCGGTAACTGGCGTTACCGCACTCCAAATCAAAGCGGCAGCCGCGCGATCGCCGACAGCCACCCCCCCAGCACTTCTCCGATGACCACGGCCACGACCTCGACGTAGAGGATGCCAGTGGCGGCCATGGTCGAGCGGAGCTTCACCGTTCCCCAGACCATCGGGTAAAGCGCGAGCGGGCCGAGGAGACCCCAGCCGCTGCGCATCCAGAAGAAGATGTCCTTCACCACCGGCGGAGGCCAGGCCACCGCGATCACGATCAGCACCAGCGCGATCTTGGTGATCGAGGCGACCAGCGTGGCGATGGTCAGGCGTTTCAGCGGATCGATCGGCATGCCCCGCACGACGAGGTACCAGTGCCCGAGGAGCATGGCCAGGTTCACGCTGCCGAGGAGCGCGATCGACGCAAGTGCGCCGGCGATGCTCCAGGCGAGGTGCGACGGCCGCACCGCCGCGTGATACGCCATCACCGCCGCCACCACGTACGCGGCGCCGAGCAGGGCCGCGGAGCCGCGGAAGATCAGCCGCTTCGGATACCGCAGCACGAGCAGCACGAGCCCCGCGAGCGCCACCGTCGCCGCGTCGGCCATGCCGAGGTCGCGCCGCCCGGCCATCGCATGCGCGAGCGCGGCGCAGGCGGAGAGCGCGCCGGAGATGAGCAGGATCAGGCGATAGAACTTCACCCCCGCGTTGCGCCGTCCGACGAGCGGCAGAAAGAGGTAGAGCCCCGCGGCGGTGTCGATCAGGAAAAGTGCGAGCAGCACGCGGCGCGCATGCTAGCGCACGATTTCGCTGGCGCGCACGAACCGGAAGCCGCGCGCCCGCAATCCCGGCAGCTCGTCCGCGAGCACGCGCATCGTCACGGGATACGGATGACCGATGCCGATGGCCACGCCGCGCTTCTCCGCCGCATCGGCCAGTTCCTGCAACTGGCGCCGCACCGCGCGCTCGTTCGGGGCGTCGTCAAGGAAGACGTGGCGCGCGGCGGTGCGGACGTTGAGCTCGCGCGCGACGTCGCTGGCGACCGAGCCGCCGCCGGTGCGCGAGTCGATGAAGTACATGCCGTCCGGCATCGCGCCGATCACGCTGGTCATGACCCGGCGGTCGCTGGTGGCGAGCGATCCCATGTGATTGTTGACGCCGCGCGCGTGCGGGACGGCTTCGATGTTCTCGCGCGTCGCGCGCGCGATCTCTTCATCGGACATCGAGGTGAGGATCGCGTTCCTCCCCGGCGTCTCCTTCCCCCGCGGCTGCATGGGCAGGTGGCAGAGCACCTCGAACCCGCGCTCGTGCAGCCGGGTGGCGAACTCGCTGGCCCGCGTCCCGTTCGGCAGGATGGCCACGTTGACGTTCGGATCGAGCGCCATCAACCGCTCCAGCGGCTGCCCGTCGAACCCGAGGTCGTCGATGATCAACACGATGTCGCCGCGGTGGCCTTTGCCCGTCTTCTTCCGCGTCACCCGCGGCAGCGCCCGTTCCTGTGGAACGGTGGGCGCCTCGCCCACCGCCGCTCGCGACGACCGAGGCGACGAAGGGAGGACCGCCGCCTTCGTCTCGACATAGGCCTCTTCCGGCGTGATCCCGCCGTTCAGCCACTGCCAGATGAAAAAAATGGCCATCCCGCAAAGCGGAACGGCCACGAGCAATGTCACCGTAGGAAACGAACCGCGCTCTCTCTCCCTCTCACGCATGCGCGGCATGATTCTACCGCCGATGGCGCGGGAGAGGGAGACGGACCGGGAGGCCTCCGGCGGGCCGGCGTGGCCGGCGGCACTTGTTTGCGCACGGACCGCGCCTGACCCGAGAGGCGTCCGTTCAGCCTTGGGCAACCAGTGCTGCCGGCCACGCCGGCCCGCCGGAGGCCTCTCGTCGGTCTTCCTCTTACGCCGCCTTCTTGGCAGCAGCCATCGCCGGCGCCTGGGCGCCGAAGAGCTGGAGGGCCTTGTTCAGGATCAGGTCGTCTTTCGGATCTTCCTTCCCCTTGTCCCCCTCCTCGCGCAGCGTCTCCGCGGTGAGGTCGACCACGACGTCCGGCTTCACGCCGCCGTCGCCGATGGCCTTGAGGTCCGGAGTCGTGTAATGGCCGATGGTCATCTGCACGCCGCCGCCGCTCGGGAGGGCGATGAAGCGCTGCACGATCGCCTTGCCGTACGTCGTCACGCCGACCACCTTGCCGCGGTTGTTGCCGCGGATCGCCGCCGCGAACACCTCGGCGCCGGCAGCGGTCGAGAGGTCGGTCAGCACCTGCAGCTCGCCGTCGTACGACGTCGCGCGATCGGCCTGCCACTTCTTCGACTCCACCTTGCGGCCTTCCAGCGCGGTGATGAGACCGCTCGTCAGGAGGTCGTCCGCCGCGAGGATCGCCTAGTCGACCGAGCCGCCGGCATTGCCGCGGAGATCGACGATCAGCTTGCGGGCGTTGCGCGCGTGTACCTCTTCGAGGACCTTGCGGAACTGCTGCGCTGTCCCCTGCTCGAAGTATGGGATCTTCACGTACGCGATGCCGGAGATCGTGTCGCTCGCCAGCGTCAGCGGGTGGAACGCGCCGGGCTTGACGGTGATCTCCTCGCGGCGGGTCTCGCCGCCGCGGAGCACGTGCAGCTTCACCGGCCGCTGCTGGTTGAGCGCGGTGCGGATCTGCCACGCGGCCATGTTCTGGGTCGATGCGCCGTCGATCTTCTCGATGAAGTCGCCCGCATCGAGACCTGCCTTCTCGGCCGGCGAGCCGTCGAGCGGCGAGACCACGTACGCGTAGCCGAAGCGCTTCGTCACGATCAGGCCGAGGCCGTTGTCCTCGACGTCGACGAACTTCTTGTAGGCCGGCATCTGGTTCGGCGCCACGTAGTAGCTGAACTCGTCGATGGCGTCGGTGACGCCGGAGAAGGCGCCTTCCATCAACTGGTCCGAAGCCACCTGGTCGACGTAGTTGTTCCGCACCAGATCGAACACTTCCGAAAAGATGCTGAGATAGCGGTAGACGTCGCTCTTCTGCGTGGCCTGACCGAAGACGGCACCCGAGAGGAGCGTGATCATCAGCGCCACGGACAACGAGAGGAATACGATTCTTTTTTTAGTCATCATCGAAGCCACTTCTGCGGATCTTCCGGGCGGTTGTCGTTGCGGATCTCGAAGTAGAGATGCCCGCTCGCCGCTTCTTCGCTTTCACCGACCCCTGCAATCGGCTGGCCGGTGGTGATCCGGTCGCCTACCGCTACGGCCGGCTGTTTGAGGTTGCCGTACAACGAAAAGACTCGGTTGCCGTGGTCGAGAATGATCAGGTTTCCGTACCCTTTGAACCACTGCGAAAATAGAACTGTTCCCTGAAAGACCGCCCGGACCTGCGTGTTCGGAGCGGCCTCGATTTTGAGGCCGTTGTTGACCGTATACGTTGCAAACTTCGGGTTACGTTGCCGCCCGAAGCGCTCGATGACCTTGCCGCGCACCGGCCAGTCGAGCGCTCCCTGCACGGTCCTTATATCTGTGACGCCGGGCGGGATGCCGCGTTTCTGCTGCGACAGAGAGTTCACCAGACGTTGCAGCCGGCGCGCTTTTTCCTCGAGCGCCGCGAGCTGCTGCGCCGCCCCCGTCTCCTCGGTGCGCAGGCGCGCGAGCACGCTCTGCTGCTGCGCGTGCGCCACCGCGACGGCGCGGCGCCGCTGCTCGACGACCACCTTCGTCCGCCGCAGCCGCTCCCGCCTGTCTCCGAGCTCTCCCCGTCGTGCGGCGAGCTGCGTCTGCGTCGACTGGAACCGCGACACCAGCCGCGAATCGCGCGAGACGAGATAGCTGAGCATCGAGATCGCCTCGATCGGGTTGCGGTCGTCCTCGAGCGCCAGGAGCAGGCGCACGTAGCTGAGACCGCCGAGGCGGTAGAGCGCGACCAGCCGCTTCCGGAGGGCGTTCTTCTGCTGCTCGATCCGCGGGACGAGGCCGGCGATCTGCGTCTCGAGCTGCTTCTGTTCCCCATCCAGCCGCGCCTCGGCGGCCGCGGCCAGCTCCAGCTCGCGCGTCCGGATTCCGAGCTCCAGGTCTACCTCTTCCAGCTCGCGCTCCACGGTGCGCGCCTGGCGGCGCACCTCGTCGAGCCGCGTGCGGAGGCGGGTGATGTCGGTGCGGATCCGTTCCAGCTCGGACGGGCGCTGCGCGTGCGCCGGCAGCAGCAGCACGGCAATCAGCAGCGCGGCGACCGCGCTACGTACCGTACTGCTCCGCGAATTCGCGCAACGCATGTCGGGCCGCCTGCTGCTGCGCTTCTTTTTTCGAGGAGCCTTCACCGCGCGCGCTGAGCTTCCCGAGCTTCACCTCGACCACGAAGGTCTTGTCGTGATCCGGTCCCACCTCGGCTACCACGGCGTAATCGGGCAGCGGCAGGCCCTTCCCCTGCGCGAGCTCCTGAAGCGCGGTCTTGAAATCCTGGAAGAGCAGGTCCTGCTGGTCGATCTTCTCGATGTCGGGGACGAATGTGCGCTCGATGAGCTGCCGCGCCGCGTCGATCCCACCGTCGAGGAAGACCCCGGCGATCATCGCCTCGAAGAGGTTCGCCAGCAGCGAATCCTTCTTCCGCCCGCCGGTCTTCTCCTCGCCTACGCCCAGGAGGATGACCTCCCCCATCCCCAGCTCACGCGCCTTCGTGGCCAGGCTCGGCGCGCTGACGAGGAACGCCTTCATCTTCGACAGCGCCCCCTCATCCATCTGCGGGAAGTGGCGGAAGAGCAGGTCGCCGATCACGAAGCCGAGGACGGAGTCCCCGAGGAACTCGAACGTCTCGTTGTGCCGGACGTCCAACTCCTTGGCTTCGTGCGAGTAGGACTTGTGAGTGAGCGCGCGGCGGAGGAGCTCGCGCTGGGTGAACGTATACCCGAGGCGGCTCTCGAACTCAGAGGGATCGGCTTGCAATCGAAGGAAGTATACGTGGTGTGCTGGCCTCGCCCGTGCCGCTGTTCGTCCCGCCCCAGCCTGGGTTCGTCCCGAACTTCCTCTCTGCGGCTCGCCGCGAACTACGATGGAACCCATGAGAAGAGCTGGGTTTGCCGCAGCGCTGCTGCTCCTCGCCGCCGTCGCAGACGCCAAACCCCGGGCCGGCACGTGTACGTGCACGTGCCTGGGGACTGAGCAGAAATGACAAACGCCGCGAGGATCCGCGGCGTTTGCTTGGCCGAGCCTTCCGGCTGCCTACGAGGTTAGCTGTCGGATTCGGGCTGGAAGCCCTACCAGCTCTCGCTGGATTCACCCCGGACGGTGGCAAGCCGTCACTAATTTGGTTCCCCCGTTCCTCGGCGCCGAGGATTAGGCGGCAAGGCCGCCACCAAAATGGCGACCGGAGGAGTGTACCCCCGGGAGGAGCGATGTCAACGTGAAAGTGAAGATGAATGTGAAGATGAGACCGGATGGGGGCGCGGTGGACTCACTCCGCGCTTCTCAGAGCCGCCATGGGCGGCAAGATCTGTAGGCCCGGTCTCGATGCGGGTCTTACCACGGCGTCTCGGTCAGCCACCCGACGACGAGATGCGCGCGTGGATTCCGAACCGGGACTGCTCGATGATATCGAGGATCTTCTCGACCCGAGCTTGACCGCTATCTTCCACTTTCAACGCCGAGCGAGCGACAAACCCGCAGTCGTGAACCGCGAAAACGATGGCGTTGGAAAGCCGTGAGTATTTGTCGTCGAACGGAACGTTGATGAAGACGCTATCGTCGTACGACGGCATGAAACTCAGCGCGTCTTCGAGACTGAAGTCTTCAAGGTCGTCGCCTTATTGATACGCGCCGCACCTCGCCTGCTGCCGCTGGATGAAGCGACCCGCTCCCTCGCGGCCGTTCCGGACGCACCGCGCTCCGCAACGATGAGCTTGCCCGTACGACTATCGCGATGAACCGGACGCGCGGCAGCCCGGGCGGCTGCGGCTGTGACGTGGCTCTTGCCCGCGGCGGCCTTGATCGTGCGCTTCCTCATCGTTGGGATTTTACACCCGCCGGACGTGAATCGTGTCTGTGAGGCGGTCGTAGAGGGAGGGGGAACAAGTGGTGCCCAGGGACGGAATCGAACCGCCGACACGAGGATTTTCAGTCCTCTGCTCTACCAACTGAGCTACCTGGGCAAGGCCTCTCGCGCGAGCGCGGCGCAAGATACCAACAGCGGGCGCCGCTGGCAAGCGCAGTTAACGCGGGGGGGCAGAATTCATTCCCGTGCAAGAATTTGGAGGTCGGTCCGTGTTACCCCTGAAACCTATCCGGCTGCTGAACCGTCTGAGAAGAAGCAGTACGAAACAAAGGAGACCTGCAATGAAGAAATGGATTCCCGCGGTGGCTGTCGTCACCCTCCTCTCGATGACCGCCTTCGCCCAGCCGGACGAGGCTCGCAGCGCGCGCCGCCGCGGTTACCAGGCCGACGTCAGTGCGCTGGTCAACAAGCTCGACCTCACGCCGGAGCAGCGGCAGCAGATGGAAGAGATCCAGAGGACCTCGCGCACCGAGATGAGTGCGTACCTCGACGCGTCGCACGGCACCATGGACCAGATCCGGGCCGCCCGTGCCGCGAAGGACACCGAGAAGATCAAGGCGCTGCAGGCCGAGCTCGACTCGCAGCGGGCGGCAATGAAAGAGCTGCGCGACCGCCAGGATGTAGAGATCCTCTCCCTCCTCACGCCTGAGCAGCGCACGCAGCTCGAGACCCTCAAGGGGGAGCGCGCGGCGAAGCTGAAAGAGCAGCGCAAGAACCAGCGCGATTGACGAGCTCAGGACGCGAGCTGACAACTTCAGCTCGCGTCCGTACAGGCTCAGCACACGGGCTGACAACTTAGGCGAACTCGCTGAAAAGCTCAGTGTTCCTGCTCAGGATTTCGGCGAACTCGCTGAAAATTCAGCTTGCGCACTTACCGCACCCGGTCGCGCACGAGAATCGCCAGCTCGCGCAGCGGGCGCGCCGACGTTCCCAGTGGCTCGATGGCGGCGAGCGACGTCTCCACCAGCTCCTCGGACAGCTTACGCGCCCCTTCCACGCCCGCGAGCTTCACGAACGTCAGGCGTTGCTCGTCCTTCCCCACATCCTTGCCGAGCGTCTCCGGGTTGGAGGTGACGTCGAGGACGTCGTCGGTGATCTGGAAGGCGAGGCCGAGGTTCTTGGCGAAGACCTCGATGCGCTGGAGGGGGGCGGAATGGATGTTCGCCAGCATCCCCCCCACCGCGGCCGCCGCGACGAACAGCGTGCCGGTCTTGCGGGAGTGGATGAACTCCAGCGTATGGAAATCAAGGGGCTCCTGCTCGGAATGGAGGTCGACCGCTTCCCCGGCGATCGTGCCGTCCCAGCCGACGGCGTCGACCACGCGCTGCACCACCTGCTGCATCGGCCAGCGGCGCGGCGAAGTCTCTGCGTGGGCCTTGGCCACGAGGCCGTAGGCGTGATTCAGCAGTGCGACGGCGGAGAGGATGGCCAGGTCCTCGCCGAACTCGCGATGCAGCGTCGGCGCGCCGCGGCGCAGGAGCGCGTCGTCCATCGACGGCAGGTCGTCCAGGATGAGCGACGAGGCGTGGATCATCTCGATGGCCGCGGCGGCGCGGACGAGCTTTTCGGCGCGGCAGCCGAATGCCTCCCCCACCGCGATGAGCAGGATGCCTCGGACCCGTTTTCCGGCCGAGCCGAGCGCCCGCGCGAGCGGCGCCGCGAGCGGCGCAGGAGCACCGGTCCGGGATGCGAGGTCTGCGAGGGTTTGGTCGACCAGCGCACGGCGCGCCGAGAAGTAATCGGTCATGAGGCGGGCGGGGCGGCATGTTAGCATCGCCGCCAGCGAAACCTATGAAGAATCGACACTTCGGACGAGCTCAGCAGATGTGGTCGCTGATGGTCGCCTGCATCGTTCTGTTCGCGCTGTTCCTCGTTTTCATCCCAGGGATGAACGTCAGCCTCTGGTGGAAGGTCATGTTGGCGGCGTTCCTCGCCAGCGCGATCTGTTCGGCCATTTTCACCTTCTGGCTGAAGAACATCGTGGCCCGGCGCGAGGGGATGATCACGCTGATCGACCGCGTCACCAACGGCGACCTTTCGCTGAGCGCGCGCGACATCGTGAGCGAGACGCAATCGGTGCGCATGGCGTCGGCGATCCGGGCGCTGGTGGCGAACCTCGAGCGCACCATCCGCCGGTTCGGCCAGCTCGCCTCCGACGTCTCGCGCGCGAGTGAGCAGATCAGCGGCCGCTCGCGCGTGCTGTCGCGCAGCGCCACCGATCAGCTCAACTCCACGGAATCGACCTCGGCCTCGGTGACGCAGATCGACCAATCGATCAACAACGTTCGCCGCAGCATGGAAGAGCTCTCCGCGAACGCGGAAGAGACCTCCACCTCCATCCTGCAGATGTCGGCCTCGATCGAGGAAGTGAGCCGCATCGCCGACACGCTCTCCGAGTTCGTCGAGCAGACCTCGTCCGCGATCGAGGAGATGGTCGCGTCGATCAACGAGGTGGCGACGAACACCGAAAGCTTCTCGTCGTTCGCGACGCAGACCGCCTCGTCGATGGTGGAGATGAATGCCACCACCGAGGAGATCCGGAACTCGGCGCGGCAATCGTCGGAGCTCGCGCGCTACGTCACCGACGCGGCGAACGAAGGGCGCTCCGCCGTCGAAGGAACGGTCGACGGCATGCGCAAGATCCAGATGTCGGTCGAGGAAGCGAAGCTCGCCCTCGGCGACCTCGCGGAGCGCTCGCAGGAGATCGGCGACATCGTGCGGGTCATCGACGACATCGCCGGCCAGACCAACCTGCTCGCGCTGAACGCCGCGATCATCGCGGCGCAGGCGGGTGAGCGCGGCCGCGGCTTCGCGGTCGTGGCCGACGAGATCCGCGACCTTTCGGAGCGCACCTCGGTGTCGACCGAGGAGATCCGCACGCTGATCCAGAACGTGCAGAAAGGCGTCGGCCGCGCCGCGGAGCAGATGACCATGAGCTCCGACCGCGTCGCGGACGGCGTGGGCCTCACCGCGCGCGCCGCGCAAGTGCTGGACAAGATCCTCGAGCTCACCGGCCGCTCCACAAACTCCATCTCCGAGATCGCACGCGCCACTGAAGAGCAGGCGCGCGGCAGCGCCGCGGCCACGGCTGCCATCGAAGAAGTGACGAAGATGGTGCAGCAGACCGCCGCGGCGACGCAGCAGCAATCGCAGACCTCGAGCAAGATCGGCGAGCAGGCGTCGATGGTGCGCGACTACACCAAGCACCTCAAGCGGGCCATGAACGAGCAGGAGACCGGCAGCAGCGCCATCAGCCGGGCCATGGAGAACATCATGGGGCTCGTGCAGACGGTGCTCGAGTCGACCTCCATCCTGGCCGCCGAAAGCTCCGCCATCGTGAAGTCGATGGACGTCATCAAGCAGGGGTCGCGCGAGTCGAACTTCGGCGTGGCCGACCTCAACCAGATGGCGAACTCGCTCAGCCATGAGTCGACGCTGCTCCAGCAGGAGCTCGAGCGCTTCACCCTCCCCGCCCCGAACCGCGGCGGCAGGCTGACCACGTCGACGGTGCTGTGGCAGCGCCTGACGTTCGATCCGGCGCATACCTCGGCGTCGGCGCTCGGGTTCATCTCCAAGGCCATCCACTCGACGCTCGTCAAGTACGGCGAAGGGGCGGAGCTCATCCCCGACCTAGCCGAGCGGTGGGAAGTGCTCGAGCAGGGGCACGTCTACCGCTTCCACCTCCGCCGCAACGCCCGCTTCCACAACGGCCGCACGCTCGAAGCGCGCGACGTATACGAGACGTTCCTCCGCCTCCTGATGCCGGACGTGAAGTCGAGCGGCGCCTGGGTATTCAAGAACGTGCGCGGCGCGACCGAGGTGCTGGAAGGGAGGTCGCGCGACCTGAGCGGCATCGTCATCCGCGACGCGCACACCATCGACATCGAGCTCACCGAGCCGGTGGCGTTCTTCCTCTCGCTCATGACCATGCACGTCTGCGCCATCGTGCCGATCGAGGAAGCACGCGACATGGAGCGGTATCGCATGCGCGGCACCGGTCTCGGCGCGTTCCGCGTGGAAGAAGCGGTCGACGGGGAGCACGTGAAGCTCGTGCGCAACCGCGACTACTACATCCAGGACGAGCCGAACCTGGACGAACTGACGTTCCGCCTCGACCTGCGCAGCTTCCGCGAAGTGGCCGACGCGTTCCTGCGCGGCGAGCTCGATATCGCCCACGGCATCCCGCCGAAGATCGTGAGCGAGCTGCGCAACGATCCGCGCTACTCCCCCTACCTGCTCACGACCGTGCAGTTGCACACGTCGTATCTCGGCTACGACACGTCGAGCGCCCCGTTCGACAAGGTCGAGGTACGGCAGGCCATGAACTACGCGATCGACCGCGGGCGGCTGAACGACCGCGTCTACGGCGGACTGTCGCTCACCACGAAAGGGCTCCTCCCGCCGGGCCTCCTCGGCTACGACCCGAACCTGCGCAGCTTCGACCACAACCCGGAGAAAGCGCGCGAGCTGCTGCGCCAGGCCGGCTACGGCTCCGGGTTCTCGGTCGAATACCGCACCTGGGACACGGACGAGTTCAACAACTCCGGCATGGTCCCGCTGATCGTCGAGGACCTTGCGGCGGTGGGCATCCGTGTGAACGTGACGCGCCACTCGGCGAGCGAGGCCAGCTCAGCGCGTGCGACGCGTGGCCACGGCCTGATCTACTGCGCGAACTGGTACGCCGACTTTCCGGACTCGGACAACTTCTTCTACATCTTCTTCCACAGCGAAGCGACGTCAATCCGCGGGCTGTTCTTCAATCGTCCCGACATCGACGCGAAGATCATCGAGGCGCGCCGGTCCAACGACACCGAGCGCCGCACGGCGATCTACCGCGAGCTGGACCGGATGGTGATCGCCGAGGCGCCGCTCGTGCCGCTGTTCCACGAGCGCCTGTTCGTGCTGCACAAGCCGGAGCTGCGCGGCGTGCGGACCTCGCTCGTGCCGCCGCCGGTGCGGTATCACGATGTGTGGGTAGAATCGGAATGATGTTGTCGGTTATCGGTTGTCAGTTATCCGCGCCGTCTCGCCCCGGCGACACTCCGCAGATAACCGACAACTGACAACCGACAACAAATGCCTTCCGCTCTCCGCCTGCATTCGGCCCTCTTCACCGTCGCGCTTCTCTTCTCCGGGAACTACATCATCTCCAAGCTCGGGATGCGGGAGTTCTCGCCGCTGTCGTTCGCGTGGCTGCGGGTGGCCGGTGCGGCGCTGGCGATGCAGTTCATCGCGCGGCGCGAGACGCCGCTGCCGCCTGCTGACGCGCGCCGCGTGGCGGGCTACGCGATCCTCGGCGTGGTGATCAACCAGACGCTCTTCCTCTCCGGCCTCGCCTTCACGACCGTGCAGGCTTCGGCGATCCTCATCACCACGATCCCCGTCTTCGCCCTCGGCGCGGCGATCATCATGGGCACGGAACGGCCGACAGCGACGCGCATCTCGGGCATCGCCCTCGCCTGCGCCGGCGCGCTGCTCGTGGTCGGCGGCGAAGGGCTGACCGGGTCGTGGCGATCGGTGACGGGGGCGGTGATGATCGTGGCGAACTGCCTTTCGTTCGCGCTCTACCTCGTCCTCTCGAAGCCGGCCATGGCGCGGCTTTCGGCTCGCGCGGTCGTGGCGCGCATGTTCTCGGTCGGTACCATGCTGATGCTACCGATCGCCGCGTATTCGCTCTGGAACGAGGAGTGGCGCGCGATCTCCACCGGCGCCTGGATCGCGCTCCTCCTCGTCATTGCCGGCCCGACGGTCGCGGCGTACCTGCTGAACGCCTGGGCGCTGCGCCACGCCGATAGCTCCGTCGTCGCCGCCTACACCTACATCCAGCCGGTGCTGGCCACGATCCTCGGCGCCATCGTCTTCGGCGAGGAGATCCGCGGGATCGTCCTCGTGGCGGCAGCGATGATCTTCGCGGGCGTGGCGCTGGCAGGGCGGGCGGCCGGACCGATCGCGGAGTGATATGGAGTGCGGTGACCGCAGTCACCGCTTTTACTGCATGCCTCGAAGCTGCACGCGTGTCGCCGCAGGCACGGAGGCAAAGCGGTGACTGCGGTCACCGCACTCCATATCGAAGTACCATGTAAACGAATCCAGCAGTAGGCCGTCCAACCCACGTGAGCAACGTGGCTGCGTTCCGCATGAGCGACATCCGCGACATCCCCAGCGACCAGGACCTCGTCGAGCGGACGCTCGCGGGGGACGGCGATGCGTACGGGATGCTGGTGGAGCGCCACCAGCGCAAGATCTACCGCGTGGCGTTTGCCATCGTGCGCGATCCGTCCGAGGCGGACAGCGTGACGCAGGACGCGTTCGTGCAGGCGTTTACGCATCTCACGAAGTTCGAAGGGCGCTCCGGTTTCGAGACGTGGCTCACCCGCATCGCCATCAACCGCTCGCGCGACTCGCTGCGCCGGCGGCGCTTCGTCAGCCTGTTCAGGTTTCAGGATGACGAGGAGGGGGAAAACGAGCCGATCCTGGAGCTGGTGGACGAGCGCCCGAATCCGGAACGGCAGCTCATCTCGTCCCAACTGCGCGTGTCCATCGAGCGCGCGGAGCGGCAACTGTCGGCGCAGCAGAAGGTGATCTTCCGCCTCCGCCACTACGAGAACCTCCCCCTCGAAGAGATCGCCGAGCACCTCGGCCTCAGCGCGGGGACGGTGCGCGCGCATCTGTTCCGCGCAATCCACAAGGTTCGCAGGGAGTTATCGGTCTGGAGAAGCAACCCGAGGATCCAACATGAACCAGCACTACAGTGAAGCCGACCTGCTCGAGACGTACTACACGCAGCCGGGCGAGTCGCTGCCGGTGATGATGCATCTCGCCGGCTGCGCCGCCTGCGCGTCGCGATACGAGCGGCTGGAGACGAAGATCCGCGGCCTCGCCGCCTGTGACGACGAGAAGCCCGCGGCGTTCTGGGCGCGGCAGCGCGGCTCGATCATGCGCAAGGTGGGACGGCAGCGCTACACGCCCCGCTTCGCGCGCTTCGCGGCGGCAGCTGTGCTCGCGCTGCTGATCGGCGGCACGATCGCGTGGCCGATCCGCGAGCAGAAGACGGCGCCGCCGCCGGTGGTGGAAGCGGAGGTGCTCACGCTGTCCGAGGATCCGTGGGAGTCGGAGTCGTTGCAGGAATACCAGCCGCTCGTGGAGTGGGAATCGTGGGTGGATGAGGGAGGACAATCTTGAAGAAGATCCTGCTCGCGGTATTCGTGCTGCTGACGATCGGCGTGGAAGCGCAGCCGATGCCCGGCAAGTGGTGGCGCCGTGAGGAGATCGCGCAGAAGCTCGAGCTGAACCGCGAGCAGCAGCGCCGCCTCGACGAAATTTTCCAGGCTGTCGCCGGCGAGTTGATCGACCTCAAGGCCCAGATGACGAAACTCGAGCTCCAGTTGCGCGGCGAGCTCGATCGGACGCAGTTGCGCCGCACGGAGATCCAGCGCATCGCGGCCCAGCTCAACACCGCCCGCGGCCGCATGTTCGAGCGCGAGCTGATGATGCTCGTCGACATGCGCGGCGTGCTCGAAGAAGAGCAGTGGCAGCGCCTGCAGGACATGGACCTGCCGCGACTGGGGCCGGGCGGTGGGCCTCCGGGGGGGCGGCGGCCTCCGCACTAGCTGTTGTCGGGTGTCAGGTGTCTGCGGTTTCTCGGCTTGCGGCACAGGAGTCGTGTGACTCAGGCGAGAAACCGCAGACACCTGACACCTGACAACACAAACTAGAATCCCCCCCATGCTCGATATCGCCCTGCGGAACCTCGCGTTCGGCTACGACCGCGAGCCCGTATTGCGCGATGTGACGGTCACGTTCGGGCGGAGCACGAATACCGCCATCGTGGGGCCGCCGTCCTGCGGGGCATCGACGCTGCTGCGGGTGATCTCCGGGGAGCTGAAGCCGGATTCCGGGGACGTCATGCTCGGGCAGCGGCGCGCGAACGACATCCGGGCGGCGCGGCGGCCCCTCCTCTCCGTCACCTCGGCCATCGGCGTTCCGGGGCGCTGGAGCGTGCAGCATGCCCTCATCGCCGCGGTGCGTACGCGCACGCTGGACCGGGAAGACCGCCATCGCGAGTACGAGCTGGCGATCGAGAAGTGGGCGCTGGCGCCGCTGCTCGAGCGCCGCATCCGGACGCTCTCGTCAACGGAGACGGCGCGGGTGCAGCTCGCGCGGATCGAGCTGCTCCGTCCCGCGGTGCTGCTCGCCGACCGGCTGCTGGAGCACGTCAGCCCCGCGGCCCGGACGTCGCTCGCGGATGCTTTCTATCGCACCATGCGCGTCTTCGGGACGACCGTCATCTCCGCTCCCTCGTCGCGCGACGAGCTCGCCTACACCGACCGCGTGGTCGTGCTGAGCGAGGGGCGCATCGTGCAGAGCGGCCTCACCTCGCAGATCTTCTCCGAACCGGTGGACGACGCCGCGGCGATCGCAACCGGGGACGTCGACGTCATCCCGATCACCATTCGCGGCAACCTCGTCGAATCGGTGATCGGCGCGTGGGAAGTCGATCCGCCGCCGTTCCAGGGAAGCGGCGTCGCGCTGGTCCGCCCCTCCGACTTTGCTCCTCCCGCGAAGGGGGAGGATTCGGACTTCGTGTTCGGCGTCGAAGAAGCAGGATTTGCCGATGGGCGCTGGATCGCGCACGGCATGCTCACCGGCGGCGTGACCATCCGGGTCGAGCTGCCGCGCGACGCCGCGGTGCACAAAGGGCGGCTGATGGCCCTGCGTTACGACCCGAAACGCTTCCGCCTCCTGCCGCGCGAACTGGCCGCCCTGCAGCCGACCGTGCCGACGGATGTGGTGCCCCCGATGCGGGATACGCGATAATTCATCGGGCAAGCGCCTTGCAGCGTCCGGTACAGAATCGCGTTTGGTGGGAGTCGCCGTTGATCAAAGCTCGAAGGACCCCGGTCAAGCTTCGCAAACTGCTGGTCATCGATGATGACCAGAAGCTCGTCGGGTATTACCGCGAGCTCCTGACGCCTTACGGCTTCGAAGTCCTGGTCGCCTACGACGGCGAGGCGGCCATGCCGCTCGTGGACGCGAATCCCGACATTCAGCTCGTGATCCTCGACCTCTCCATGCCCCGCATGGACGGGCGCCAGTGGCTGCGCTGGTTCCGCGGCAGGCAGGCCGAGTCGCCGGTGATCGTGATCAGCGGCTACAAGCTCGACGCGGCGGACGAAGACCTGCAGCCGGCGGTCGTGCTCGAAAAGCCGTTCCACGTCGCCGAGTTGCTCGACATGGTCGGCCTCTTCTGCGGCCTCGGCACGCCGATGCACGAAGAGAAGAACGCGACCGCGTAGCGGCTTAGAGCCCCGCCTGGGCGATCTGCGTCTTGCAGGCGTCGACCTTCTTCAGGTCGAGCTGCAGCGCGGCCAGGCTCTGCGTGATCTCGATGCGCACCGGGATGCGGCGGGTGTCGTTCGTGAGGAACACCTTCACCCCGCCCGGCCACTTCTTCCCGCCCGGCGCGTCGACGATGTCGAACGCGACGGCCTGCGTCGCCTTGCCGTCGATCGTGAAGTTCTTCCGCTCGGCCGGACGGAACACCACCGGGTACTCCTTGCCGTCCGAGAAGATGCTGGTCTGGATCGGCTTGGTGATCGCGCCCGCGTTCGTGCGCAGGAAGTGGATGGCCGTCAGGATGTCGCGGAACTGGTCGGCCTCCGGCAGCTTGCGCACGCGGTTCTCGACCTCTTCCGGCGTCTCCTTGCGGATGCGCGCCAGCCCCTTCACGTAGTCGAAGACGGTGCGCTCGTTGCGCGCCTTCTTCCCCCACGAGTAGCCGTGGTAGGTCATCAGCGTCTTCGCGCCACGCGTGTCCATGTCGGACTCGTACGCGTAGAAGCCGCCCGCCTTCCCGTTGGGAGCGGTAATCAGCAGCTCGCTGTGGATCGTGTCGCCGTAGGTGGTCTTCAGGTTGCCGTGACCGCTCGTCGGAAAGACGAGACCGGCAAGGAAGCGGACGCCGCCGCGAAGACGCCAGGAGTAGTTGAACTCCTCCACGCTTCCCGGGGTCGCACACTTGAGGTCGGCCCCGAAAGCGGAGGCGGACACAACCATCACCAGAGCGAGCAGACTGATTCTCCGAATAATGTTCATGGGTACGATCCTCAACATGGTCAAAGGCTAGGTTATTCGCGTATTCAGGCGATCTGCGCCAGCGCCTGCTCGACCTCGGCGATCACGTAGTCCGGTGTGGATGAGCCCGCGGTCAGGCCGACCACATCCGCGCCCGCCAGCCATGCCGGGTCGATGTCCTCGGCGCCCTGCACGAGGTAGGAGCGCTTCGCTTCCTTGCAGATCTCCCAGAGGTGCTTGGTATTCGCACTCTCTTTGCCGCCGATGACGATGATGAGGTCGACTTCCGGGTCGGCGGCCAGGACCTTCGCGGCGTCCTGATTTTCCTTCGTGGCATAGCAGATCGTGTCGCCGCGCTCGACTCCGCTGGCGCGGCGTTCGATGACCTGCACCACGTCCTCGAAGTCCTCGGCGTTGAGGGTGGTCTGGTAGAAGATCTTGATCTTCTCGTGTCCCGACCAGTCGATCGTCTCCGCCTCGTGCAGCTTCGAGACGATGTGGTAGCGGGAAGGGTCGAGGTCGTTCGTGTAGCCGATGACCTCGCGATGCTTCGGGTCGCCGATGAAGACGAGGTGGAAGCCGTCCAGCAGCGCTTTCTTCGCCTCGCGATGGATGTCGTAGACGAACTTGCAGGTGGTGTCGAGGACCTGCAGGCCGCGCTCTTTGGCGGCCTCATGGAAGGACGGCGGGACGCCGTGCGCGGAGAAGACGATGGTCGGCTCTTCGACCGCGGCGATGTCGTGGATGGTGCGGACGCCGAGGCGCTCCATCTCCTCGACGACGCGCTCGTTATGGACGACCTGGCCGAGGATCGCGCCGCGGCCGCCGCCGGCCGCGAACCGCTTCACCTTGAGATCGGCGATGCGGACACCGGAGCAGAAGCCGTATTTGGCTGCGCGCTTTACTTTCATAGCCGGGCTAACATCTCATTTACACGCGACATTCTATGAGCGTTGACATCTCCCCTCCCCCGCGGGTGCCGCTGTTCACCGCCCGCTTCATCTCCTTGTGGCTGTTCCAGTTCGGGACGTTCTTCTCGGCCTTTCAGCTCTTCCCGGTGATCCCGATGCGGATCATGGATCTCGGTGCGAGCAAGGGGACGGCCGGGCTGTTCCTTTTCGTCTATACCCTCTCCAGCGCGTTCGCGGCGCCGATCATGGGGACGATCGCCGACTCGGTTGGCCGGCGGCGGATGCTGGTGGCCGCCTCGGTGGTGTTCGTCTTCTTCTCGCTCGCGTACGGCGTGGTGCCGTGGCTGCCACTCGTGCTCCTGATCGCGGTGCTGCACGGGGCGGTCTGGTCGTCGATCCTCTCCGCGGCCAGCGCGATCATGACCGACTTCATCCCGGTGTCGCGCCGCACCGAGGGGCTGGCCTACTGGGGACTGGCGCCGACGGCCGCGATCGCGATCGCGCCGATGGTCGGCCTGTTCGTACACAAGCTCGGCGGCTGGATGGCGCTTTGCGTCGAGATCGCGCTGCTCTCGGCGTGCATGGCCGTCTGGGCGTCACGCCTCCCGGCAGGGCAGAGCGGCAGCGGCTCGACCGAGCTGCCGCGGGTGCGCGAGCTGTGGGACTGGCAGGTCGTGAAGACGACGCTCTCGCTCGCGGTGGTCTCGTTCGGCTACGGCGGGATCACCAGCTACGTGGCCATCCTTTCGCTCGAGCGCGGCATCCGGCCGGAGTCGCTCTTCTTCACCGTCTTCGCCATCACCATCGTGCTCATCCGCGTCTTCACGTCGCGGCTGGGCGACCGTTTCGGGCACAAGGTGCTGCTCTACCCCGCCTTCGTGGCCATGCCGATCGCGTTCGCCACGCTCGCCGCCGCGTACACGACCTGGCAGATGGTGGCCGCGGCCATCCTCTTCGGCATCGGCCTCGGCGCCTCTTTCCCGGCGTTCATGACCTTCGTCGTCGCAAACACGGACGAGCAGCGCCGCGCCCGGACGTTCGGCAGCGTGATCTGGGCCTTCGACACCGGCATCGGGCTGGGCTCGTTCTTCATCGGCGTCATCGGGCAGCGCCGCGGCCTCGGATTCGCGTTCAACGTCGCCGCCGTGCTGGCCTGTCTCTCCATCCCGATCTTCGTCACCACCTCACGGCAACTCGCGCGTGGCACTGCCGTTGCTGACACCGCTGAGCATGCCGGAACCTGAAGACGATATCGTCGGACGCAAGGTCGTTTACGAGACACGCGCAACCAGCTCCAACCGCGGGACCGGGATCACGATGGTCATCATCGGCGTGATCGCGATCGCGCTGGTGGTGTGGCTGATCATGCAGATGCGTTAGCGCGGGCGCTTCGCGCGGGTGTCAGGTGTCGGGTATCTGGGGCGAGTCGCGACACGGACGCTTCAGGCGAGACGCCGCAGACACCCGACACCACGGACCCGTCAGGGCCCGATTACGATCACCACGCCCCGTTTCAGCCTCACATCCGCCGACACTCCCCGGCTCAATACGCGCTCGTACCAGGCCGCGTCCCTCCCCGCGCCACCTTTGTCCATCAGGTAGCGGCCGAGGGCGAAGGCGTCGCGCTGCGACATCCGGATGCAGCCGTGGGAGGCGGCGGCGCCGAGGGAGTCTTCGTCGGCGGTGCCGTGAATGAAGTAGTCGGGCTCCTTGAAGAAGATCTTCACGACCTTCATCGGATTCTTTTCGCTTCCCGGCTTCTCCGCCTTCTTCCCCTTCGCCCACTTCTCCTTCGGCGGCACCCAGCCGGGATTCCAGACGATGTGGTTGATGGTGTAGCGCCCATGGGGCGTGCGGTGCGGCTTCTTCCCCACCGAGACGTCGTACGTGCGGATGGTCTTCCCGCCGACGCGCAGCTCCATGATGTTCTTCTTCGTGCTCGCGGCGAGCGTCACGACGCCGCCTTCAGTGCTGGCGCTGGTGGCGAAAACGAGGCTCAGAACGAGTGCAAGTGCTCGCATATGGCAAGCAGCTTCTGCAAAACTCGGCGCAGGTTCGGGTGTAGCCGAGCTTAAATCGATTACTCCTTCGCCTTCCTCACCCGCAGCGTCGGCGATGCGAGATCGAGATCTGCCAGCGGGATCACTTCCACCTCCTCGAACTGCTTGAGCAGCGCGGGCTCGAATTGCTTGGCGTCGCCGACGATGACGACGTTGGCGTCGCCGGCGAGCTTCGCCGAGGCGAACTGGCGGACCTGGGCGGCGGTGACGTTCTGGACGCCGCTGATGTAGCGGTTGATCTCCGTCAGCGGGAGGTTGTGCAGCGCGAGCGCCGAGACCTGGTCGACGATGCCGCTGCTGGTCTCGAGGGACTGGGCGAACTCTCCGACCAGCGCTGCTTTTCGCGGCGTCAGCTCCGCCTCGGGTACGTCGTCCGCGGACAACCGGCGCAGCTCGTTCGTGATGATGCCGACCACTTCCGCGGCCGACTCGTGCTTCGTTTCGGTGCGGGCGGTGAACGGACCGACTGTCGCACGCGGGGCAAATGAGCTCCCGGCGCCGTAGCTCAGGCCGCGCTCGATGCGGATCTCCTGATTCAGCCGCGAGGAGTACCCGCCGCCGAGGACGGAGTTCGTGACCAGCGCCTGCATGTAGGCAGGATCGGCGCGGCGGATGCCGGTGCGGCCGATGGTGACGGCGGACTGGCCGGCCTCGGGCATGTCCACAATGACCACCCTCGGATGTGGGGTATCAGGTGTCTGGGGTGTGTCGCCCAGGCGAGGAGCCCCAGATACCTGAGACCTGACACCCGACACCCAGTTTCCGAACACCCTCTCCGCCAGCGCGAACGCCTCCTCCGCCTTCACGTCTCCCGCTAACACCAGCACCCCGTTGCCGGGGCGGTAATGCTGCTTGTGGAACGCAACCAGGTCTTCGCGGCGGATCTTCTCCACCGAGGCTGGCGTGCCGGGGAGGCTGTTGCCGTAGGCGCTCTCGCCGAAGATCAGGCGGGCCGCGACCATGTTCGCGACGCTGGACGGCTGCCCCAGTTCCACCTGCAGCGCGTCGATGGTCTGCCCCTGCTCGCGCTCGAACTCCGCCTTCGCGAACGTGGCGTTGCGGGCCACGTCGGCGACGTACTCCATCGCCTTCGGCAGGTTCGACGACATCACGCTGAGGTCGATGGACGTCGCGTCCCAGAGCGCGTCGGCGGACAGGCTCGCGCCGAGGGCTTCCACGCCGCGCGCGATCTCCTCGGCGGTACGGGTCTTCGTTCCCTGCGTGAGCACTGTCGCGGTCAGCGCTGCTACGCCCGCCTTGCCGCGCGGATCGGCGGCGGCGCCGGTGCGGAACATCAGGCGCGACGCGACGAGCGGGATGTCGTGCTTCGGGACCACGATCACGCGCAGGCCGTTGCCGAGCGTCTTCTCGACCGGCTGCGGGATCTTCGCCTCGCGTGGAGCGGATGGCGCGGGAGGCGTGACCGGCTGCCCGAGGAGCGAGGTCGCGAACAGGAGGGCGGCAATCAGGCGCTTCACCGCGCACCTCCGGCGTTCTTCTTCTGCTCTTCGTCCAGGTAATCGATCACCACGGCCTTCCCTTCGATCAGGTATTTCCTCACCACGCGCTGCACGTCGGCCGGCGTGACCGCCTGCACCTTCGCCAGGCCGCTGTTCACGACGGTGGCGTCGTGCTGGAGGATGAGCGCCTCGCCGATCGAGTACGCCTTGCCATTGTTCGTCTCCCGCTCGCGAAGCGCGCTGGTGACGAAAAGGTTCTTCGCCTTCTCGAGCTCCGCCGCCGGAACGCCTTTCTCCGCGATCGACGCCAGCTCGGCGCGGATCACTTTCTCCGCCTCGGCCGGCTGGTGGCTGCCGCCCATGATGGAGACGATCCCGAACAGCCCCAGGTCTTCGCGGATGTCGGCATCGGCAAAGACCTCCTGCGCGATCTCGCCGCGCACGAGTTTCTGCTGCAACCGGGACGACTCCCCTTCCGACAGGATCGCCGACGCCAGCGCGAGCGCGAACGAGTCGGCGTGCGCGGCGTTCGGGATCAGCCAGGTGATCGCCTGCGCGGGAAACGGCACGTTCGCGGCGTATTCGGTGAGGCGCTTCTCCGTCGTGCGCGCCGGCTCCTGCACGGTCACGCGCGGGATCTCCGTCGCCGGCTTCGCGATCGGCGTGAAGTATTTGTCGACCCAGGCATCGAGCTGCTGCTGCTCGAAGTCGCCGGCCACGATCAGCACCGCGTTATCGGGACGATAGAACGTGGAGTGAAACGCGCGGACGTCGTCGATGGTCGCGGCGTCGAGGTTGGCGATGTCGCCGATACCGGGCCGGATGTACGGGTGCTTGACGAACGAATTTTGCTCGATGGCGAAGAACAGCCGGCCGTACGGCGGCGACAGCACGCGATAGCGATACTCCTCTTTCACGACGTCGCGCTCCGACTTGAAGCTCGCGTCGTCGACGGTGAGCGAGCCGAGCCGCTCCGCTTCCGCCCACAGCAGCGTCTCCAGGTAGTTCGACGGGACGACTTCGTAGTACGCGGTCGAGTCGGCGAAGGTCGTGGCGTTGTTGAAACCGCCCACGTCCTCGGTGAGCCGGTCGAGCATCTCCGAGGGCATGTTCTTCGTGCTCTTGAACATGATGTGCTCGAAGAGGTGGGCGAAGCCGCTGCGCGCGTCCGGATCGTGTTTCGAGCCGACGCGATACCAGACGTGAATGGCCACGGTGGGCGTGGTGCGGTCCTGCACCGAGTACACCTCCAGCCCGTTCGGCAGGACGCGGTGTTTGTACGCAATGGGAGGGACCTGCTGGGCACTCGCAAGTGACGCCACGAGCAGCAGCGGAAGGATGAAACGCATGCGCCGGATCATAATGTCTCCATGCTCTTCGATCTGAAGAAGCTCCACCCGGTCGACGACGCGGGCCTTCTGTTCATCTCACCGGTGATCCATGACTGGTCGATCGTCGCCTCGCACGGCATCGATACGGTGCTGGACATGGAAGGCGGCCTCGATGAGTGCATCCCCACGCATCCGAACGGCTGCCTCTACGTCTACTTCCCGATCTTCGACGAGGACCTCCCCGACCTGCAGAAGCTCGAAGCCATCGCCGCCCTCGGCGCCCACCTCGTCTCGAACGGACACCGCGTCCTCTCGCACTGTGGCATGGGCTTCAATCGATCCGCACTGGTCGCGGGACGCATTCTCCACCGCCTTGGGATGAGCGGCGAGCGCGTCGTGCAACAGATCCGTGAGAAAAGGCCCGGCGCCCTGTTCAACGAGGTGTTCGCGGAGCATCTGCGGGGGCTGGGGTGAAGAGGATGCTGGTTTTTGGAGGTTGCTGGTTGCTGGTTGTTGGTTGCTTGTGAAGCTACGCCTGAGACCCAGGCGACTGGTCACAAGTAACCAGTAACCAGCAACACTTGCCTATTCGTACCTGAGCGCTTCCACCGGATTCAGCTCCGCCGCCCTCGCCGCCGGGTAGATCCCCGACACCAACCCTACGCTGATCGACACTCCGGTCGACAAAATCAGCGACCAGACCGTGATCACCGTCGGCCAGCCGGCGTAGGCGGCGACGATGCGCGCGAGGACGATGCCGATGATGATTCCAGAGATGCCGCCGATGAGGGAGATGGCGAACGACTCGATCACGAACTGCGCGCGGATGTCGCGGCGCGTGGCGCCGATGGCGCGGCGGACGCCGATCTCGCGGGTCCGTTCCAGCACGCTGGCCAGCATGATGTTCATGATCCCGATCCCGCCCACCAGCAGCGAGATGCCGGCGATCGAGCCCATGACGATGTTGAAGATGCGCTGCGTCTGGCGGCTCTGCTCGAGCAGCTTCTCCGGGATCACCACCTCGTAGTCATCCGCGCCGCCGTGCAGCCGCTGCAGCAGGGGCTCGATGACGTCGGCGCTGCGGCGCGGCGAGACGCCTTCCTTCAGCGTCACGAGCAATTCGTCGATCGGTGCGTCGAGCGGATCGCGGTCGAACTTCCGGATGGCAGTGCTGGCCGGGATCCAGAGCTCCTGCGCGTTCGACTGCTCGGCGTCGATAGCCAGCACACCGACCACTTCGAGCCAGACGTCGTTCACCTTCAACTGCTTCCCGAGCACCGGACCGTAGCCGAACAGGTTCCGGCGGACCTCCTGACCGATCACGCAGACCTGCGCGTGGTCGTGCTCGTCGCGCGCGTCGAAGAAGCGTCCCTGCGCCAGCCCGACGTCCGCGACCTCCCGATAGCGCCACGACACGCCGAAGACCTTTCCCTTCGTCTTCGCTTTCGGCGCCATGATCTTGTACGGCTTCACCTCGATGCGCGGCAGCACCTGCTCGACGTTCGGCACTGCCTCGGTGATCGCCTCCGCATCGCGCAGGGATACGCCGAGGGACTTCTTGCGGAGCTCCTGGCGCTCCTCCGGCTTCACCGTCTTCGCGCGGACGATCACGTTGCGAAGCCCCAGCTTGCCGATGGCCTCGAGCGCCTTCTGCTCCGCCCCCGCGCCGATCGACAGCATCGCGATCACGGCGCCGACGCCGAAGACCATCCCGAGCATCGTCAGCGAGGTGCGGAGCTTGTGGCGGCCGAGGTTCGCGAATGCAGTCGCAAAAGTCTCACGATCGTTCATCGTTCTTTCCTGGTTCCTGCAGGGCGATCTCGTCGCCTTTCGACAAACCCTTCGTCACGACCACGCGGCCCGCGCTCGACGAGCCGATCGACACCTCGACCGGCGTGAATGTGCCGCCCTTCTTCACGTACACCAGGCGCTTGCCGTCTTTGTCGAACAGCGCCTGGCGCGGGATGGCGAAGGCGTTGACCTGGTTCTCCACCTCGAGCAGCGCGCGCACGCGGGCGCCCGGCTTCATGAGCCTCACGTCGGTGCGGTCGAGCGCCACCGTCACGCCGAAGTACTGCACCGGCTGCCGGGGGATGCGCGGGCGCGCCATCTTGTCGATCGACTTCACCTTGCCGGTGAAGCGCACGTCGGACTCCGCTTCGAGGAACAGCGTCGCCTTCTGGTCGACCGCCAGTCCGGCGGCATCGGCCTCGAGGACGAACACCTCCGCCTGCATCGACGTCAGCTCCGGGATCTCGCCGATCGGCTGCCCCCGCCAGAGCGTGTCGCCGACGCGCGCGATCTCGCCGCGCCAGTTGCGCTGCATGACCAGGATGCCGTCGTGAGGCGCGAGGACCTGCAGCGCCTGCAATCCTTCCTCGGCCTGCTTGATCTTGAGCCCCGCCTTGCGGTCTTCGATGCTGATCAGGTCGCGCTCGACGCGGGAGAGATTGTCGCGGACGCCAAGGACCTCCTCGGCGTGACGCTTCCGGCTCTGCGCGAGGCCCTGGTCGACCTCGTTTTCGATGCGCGCGTAGCGGGAAAAGATCTCCGCGTCGTCGAACGTGAAGCGGCTCGCCGCCTCCAGCTCCGACTGCGCCAGACGCGCGTCGCGCCCGAGGTTCTTGCGCGTCGCGCTCGACTCCGCGCCGGCCTTCTCCAGCTTGTTCGACGCGGTGGAACGGTCCTCGCGGCCGGTCAGCAACTGGTTCTCGAAGTCGGTCGCGTCGAAGCGCACGATCACGTCGCCCTTGCGCAGCAGCGCACCGTCATCCGCGATCCACGAGACCTTCATCGGCGACGTGGCGTGCGGCGGCACGCCGACGGGCGTCGCCTTCACCGCCTTCAACGTCCCCTCGGCCGTGACGCGCCGCGTGAATGTGATCGGCTCGACCTTGAACGTCGCGAGGTCGTCTTTCCCAGCGCAGGCTACGGTGAGGAGCGCGACGAGCGCGAGGACGCGCTTCACGCCTGCTTCTCCTCTTCTTTTTCCTTCGACACCAGCACGCGTTCGCCCTGATGGAGGCCCTGCAGCACCTGCACGAACTTGTCGTTCTCGCCGCCGAGCTTCACCAGCACTTCTTCGACCTTCAATGCGTTGCGGCGGTGCACGAACGGACCCTTCGGCCCGAGGAAGATCGCCTCGCGCGGAATGAGCACGGCGTTCTTCGCGCGGCCGAGCTCGATCGTGCCGGAGAAGCGCATCCCCGGACGCATCTTGGCGGGGTCGGTGCGATCGAGCCTGATGTCGACGCGCAGCACCTTGAGCGGATCCTGGGTCCCCTTCTTCGCCTGTACCGTCCGGCCGGCGGTGACGATCGTGCCGTTCAGCTCTTCGTCCGGGTGCGAGTCGAGGCGGAGCGTGACGCGCTGTCCGACGGCGACGCGGCCGGCGTCCACTTCATCCACCTCCCCCTCCGCCTTCATGGCCGTGAGGTCGGGGATCTCGATGATGCGCTTCGCTTTCCAGACGCTGTCGCCGACCTTGCTCTTCTCGCCGCGCCAGTCGGTGACGTAGACGATCGTCCCGTCGCGCGGCGCGAGCACCGTCATCGCGGCGATCGATCGCTGCGTGTCCGTCACAACGGTCGACGCCTCGCGCAACTTGCTCTCGAGGAGAGTGATGCGCGCGGTCGCGGCGCGCTCGAGCATCGAGAGGCGCGCCGCGATGGCCGCCGCCTCGCGCTTCGCGATGGCGTGCTCGATCTCGGCGGTCTTCCGCTCGTTGATGCCGACGATGTCGGGCGGCGCCTCGAGCTTCAGCTCCGCCTTGCGCAGCCGCGCCTCCGCCTCCGCCAGTTGCAGCCGCTCGCCCTTGGTCTGCAGTGCGAGATCGTTGCGCTCCTTCTCGATCTGCTTGCGAGCCTCGTCGGCCTCGGCTGTCTTCTCATCGAGCGTGCGCTGCAGCTCGGTCGTATCGAAGCCCATCACCGGGTGTCCCTGCTTCACGTCCGCCCCCTCAGGGGCGAGCATCGAGATCTTGAAGTTCCAGTAAGCATCGATCGGAGGCGGCCCCAGGGTGGTGGAGCTCATCGAAGCGAGGGTGCCGGTGACTTCGAAGCCGGTCACCAGGTCGCCGCGCGTGGCGCGCACCCATTCGCCCTGCCGGTCGGCCGCGAGCTTGTTGCGCAACGTCCAGCCCCCGAAGAGAAAAAGCACCACCACCGCGATCGGAATCGCGAGCTTCCATCTACGCATCACGCTTCTCCCCATTCAGTAGGACGACCGGCAACAGCGTGTCCCCTTCCGCGAGCCCGCTCACGACCACGCAGTCGAGCGCGTTACAGGGGCCGAGCTTCACGTCGCGCATCGAACCGTCGTGCAGCCGCGCGCGCGGCGCCTTCCCGGCGAGCTCGAGTCCCGCCCGCGGCACGAGCAACGCCGCCTTGTTCGCCTCGCGGTGCACCGCCACGCGCGCGGAGAGACCGGGACGCATCCGTTCCGGGTCGAGCTTGTCGAGCGCGATCAGTACGTCGAAGTGGCGCCGCAGCGACTGGCGCCGGCTCTCCTGCGCGATCGCGGAGATCGCCGAGATCCGTCCGGTGAAGTTCAGGTCCGGAAACCCGTCGAGCGTGACCGTGACCGGCATCCCCACCGCGACTTTTCCGTCGTCGACGTCGGGCAGCGCAGCCTTCACGCGGGTGGACGAAAGATCCGGCAGCATCGCGATCTGCATGCCGATGAACACGACGTCGCCGGTCTGGAACTTGCGCCCCTCCCACGGATGCTCGCGCACCACCACGGTGCCGTCGCGCGGCGCGCGCAGCACGAGCGCGGTGATGGCCTGCTCCGCGATCGCGATGTCGCGCTGCGCTTTTTCGAGCAGGAGCATCTGGTTGCGGCGTTCCGCTTCGACCGCGGTGCGGCGCGATGCGAGGACGTCCACCGCCTTCTCGTGCTCGGTCGTCGCGCGGCGCAGGGCGGTCTGTTTCTCCTCGTACGAGCGCGCGCTGAGGATGTCCGCCGGGACCGCCGCGTCGATCTTCGCCTTGTCGAGATCGGACCGCTTCTTGTCCGCTTCGAGCTGTTTCTGCTCGAGGTCGGCCTGCCATTCGGCCTCGCTCTGCGTCAGTTGCTGCCGGTGTTGCATCGCCGCCTGGCGTTTCGTCTCGAGCTCGGAGGTCAGCGATGCGTTATCGAACTCGATGACAGGCTGCCCCCCCTTCACGACCGTACCGTCCTCGGCGAGCCATTTGATCGCCGTCTGCCAGGACGGCAACTGCGGAACGGCGAGGAAATCGCCGCGGGCGGCTTCCAGCTCGCCGGAGAGGAGGACGTCATTGGCGAACGTGCCGCGCCTCACCCGCAGGGTTTCCGGCGCAGGCTCCTCCGAATAGCTGGAGGTGCAGGCAGTGGAGAGAAGAGCGACGACCAGAGCCGCGGCTGTTTTCATATGGTGTCCGTTCACTCTGACGATGGCGGCCGGGAAAGGTTCCGCACCGCGCGATACAATTTCGTCAACTACATGACAGCAGCAGCCGTTTCGATGGCCTCCGAACCGCGTTTCGTTCTCCTCCAGGCCGCCGCGGCCCCGGACGATTTCGGCCGCGACGTTCGGGCCGGCCTCACCGCCTCTCCCAAAACGCTCCCGCCGCGCTGGTTCTACGATTCCCTCGGCTCGTCGCTGTTCGACGCCATCTGTTTTCTCCCCCAGTATTACGTGATGCGGGCCGAGGCGGAAGTCCTGACTTCCTTCGGGACGGAAATCGCCGCCGCCTTCGGGACGGATCTACGGCTGGTCGAGCTCGGAAGCGGCGCGGCCCGGAAGACGCGCATCCTCCTCGACGCCCTGGCCGAGGTGCAGCCCGCGCTCGAATACGTCCCGGTGGACATCGACGCGGCGATGCTCGAGCGCAGCGGCCGCGAACTGCTCTCCGACTATCCGCGCCTGCGGGTGACCGCCATCGCCTCCGACTTTTCGCGGCCGTCGGTGCCGCTGGCGCTCCTCTCCCCGCATCGCGGCCGGACCGTAGTCCTTTTCCTCGGCTCGACGATCGGCAACCTCGATCCCGAGGCAGCGGTGGCCATGCTGCGCGACCTGCGCGGTGCGCTCGCTCCCGGCGACGCCCTCTTTCTCGGGGCAGACCTGCGCAAGAGCCGAGAGATCCTGGAGCCGGCGTACGACGACCCGCTCGGGGTGACGGCGGCATTCAACAAGAACCTGCTCGTGCGGATGAACCGGGAGCTGGGGGCCGACTTTGCGCTCGACGCATTCACCCATCGCGCGTTCTACGACGAGACTCTCGGCCGGATCGAGATGCACCTCGTGAGCACGCGTGCGCAGCGGGTGCGGATCGCGGCGCTGGGGCTGGAGGTCGACTTCGCCGAGGGGGAGACCATCCATACCGAGAGCTCATACAAGCACGACGACTCGACGCTGGCGGCGTTTGCGGCGCAAAGCGGGTTCGCAATCTACAGGACGTGGACTGACGCTCGTTCCTGGTTCGCGGACGTGCTCCTGATCGCGAAATGATTCGATGCCTCGCGACGGCTTTTCTTGACCGGACCTACCTTCCGTAGATCAAGACCTCCCTTTTTCAGCATCAATGCGTGCGCAGAATACCGGCGCATTACGCACCGCGCGACACGGCGTGCACGTCAACTGTGCACCATGAAGCACGTAGCGCGCGCAGCGGCGCGAACGGACGGAACGCGCGCTGCGCATCGCGTATGCGCATGAAATTGCGCGGTTTTCTGCGTCGTGTAGCCACTCGCGCCATTGCGGCCGAAGGCATGTTCAATTCTGAACAGACGTGGCGATCACTGCTGCCTACGATCGCTTCGCTTTGGCTCTTCAATGCCTTCCATAGACGGCCGCGCACAGGCGTATCAACCGTCCCTTCGCGAGATTTTCGATCGCGACTCATTGGCAGACACACGTCAACGTGTGGATGCACAACAGTCGATCTACGCGACCGGGGACGAAGACGATTCGCTGTACCTGATCGAGTCAGGTCAGGTGAAGCTGTCGATGGCCTCGGCAGGAGGGAAGGACTGCCTGCTGGCCATCTACACGGTCGGCGAGGTGTTCGGCGAGTCGTGCCTGACCGGCAGCGGCAAGCGCTTCGAGAGCGCGATCGCGATGCGGCCGACGTTCGTTCGGAAGGCTTCGCGCCGCGACTTCCTGGCGGAGGTGGAGCGCGCTTCCGCCTGGGAGACGCTGCTGCGCCACGTCGCGACGCGGCTGGCGGAGCGCCAGAGCGCGGTGTTCGACCTCGTCACGACCGCCTCGGAGCGGCGGCTCGCGAAGGTGCTGCTCACCTTCGCGGAGAAGCTCGGCACGGCCGACGGTCCGTTCCTCCGCCTCGGCCAGAGCATCTCGCACGAGGAGCTCTCCCAGATCGTCGGCACCACCCGCCCGCGTGTGACCGAGTTCATGCAGCGCTTCCGGATCGCCGGCCTGATCGAGACCGCCGGCCGCTCGATCAGCGTCCACCGCCAGCGCATCCGCGAGTTCCTCGCGCGGGACTGACGCCCCCCTCCTGTCATCCTGAGCGAGGGTGGTTGGGCGGGCGTGAAGCGAAGGACCCCCTGCGGTCCACGAGGCTCGTGCAGTCACGAAAACCCTGGTGCCTTGCCGGTGGAGGAGCATCGGTTCGTAGGCGCGGGGTCCTTCGCTTCACACCCTCCCAACCCGCCTCGCTCAGGATGACAGGAGGGGGCGCTTCCGTGCGGTTTGTCCCTTTTTGGACAGCGCGTGACGCAACGCGTCCCTATCCTTCCTTCCGTCAGGATTGATAGCTGGAGAGCTGCAACCCCCGGATGAACCCCGCCAGGTCGCCCGCCGCCAAGCTTCTGGACCTGGTGGTCACGAACGAGCAGACCCGCGCGCAATGGCGCGCGGGTCATGCCTCGATCGACGACGGCCGGATCGTCGTCCCGCTCACGGCCACCCCGCCGCCCCTCATCGTCGACTGCCCCACCAGCACGTTCACCATCGTGGCCAGGGATGGCGCGGGAAGGGCGCGCAGGTTCCCCGACGTCCAGGTGGCCGAGGTGTCGCCGAAGCGGGTCGTATTCGCGTGACGGCCGAAATGCATCGCCCCCTTCGAACGTTCCCCCGTTGCGCGCTTCACGCGCGCTAGGTATCATTCGCCTCCCGTGCCGGGGTAGCTCAGTTGGTTAGAGCACCAGATTGTGGATCTGGGGGTCGGCGGTTCGAGCCCGCCCCTCGGTACCATCCTTTTCCTTCGGTTCCCACCGCCGAAGAGCGAATCCTGAATGCCTGACAACGTCGTTCCGCGCCTCTCCCGCGGCCTCCGCGATCTCCTGCCCGACCAGATGCTCGCGCGCCAGCGCATGGTGGATACGATCCGCGGCGTCTACGAGAACTACGGCTTCGTACCCCTCTCGACGCCCGCGATCGAGTTCCTGGACGTCCTCTCCGGCAGCGCCGGCCAGGAGGCGCAGAGCTCGATCTTCCGGGTCACGAACCCGGAGAGAGAGGAGCTCGGCCTCCGCTTCGACCTGACCGTGCCGCTGGCGCGCGTGGTGGCGCAGTATCCCGAGCTCCCCCGCCCGTTCCGCCGCTACCAGGTCGCCTCGGTCTGGCGCGCCGACAAGCCGGACAAGGGTCGCTACCGCGAGTTCACCCAGTTCGACCTCGACTCCGTCGGCGTAGAGAGCGAGCTGGCCGACACCGAGATCATCGCCGGGATGTGCGACACGCTGTCGGCTCTCAACGTGGGTCCGTACCTGGTGCGCTTCTCCAGCCGGGCCATCCTCAACCTGCTGCTCGCGTTCGCCGAGATCCCCGCCGAGCAGGGCGTCGACGTCTTCCGCGTCCTGGACAAGCTCGACAAGGTCGGCCTCGACAAGGTCCGCCTCGAGCTGATGCAGGGCTACAAGGACGAGTCGGGCGACATCATCCGCGGCGTCGGGCTCTCCGCCGATCAGGTGGACCGGATCGTCCGGTTCCTCGCGATCAAGTCCGACTCCCGTCGCGAGGTGTCCGGTCAGGTGCGCGCGCTGTTCGCGAACGTGGAAGGAGCCGCCGGCAAGCTCGACGTCGTCGAGCGCGTCTCGAATCATCTCTACGCCCTCGGCTACGGCGACGACCGCGTCTCGCTCGATCTCTCCATCGCCCGCGGGCTCGCCTACTACACCGGCACCGTCTTCGAGGCGATCCTGCTGGACGCGCCGCAGTTCGGCTCCGTCTTCGGCGGCGGCCGCTACGACGACCTGGTCATGCGTTTCCTCGGCCAATCCATCCCGGCCGTCGGCGCTTCGATCGGCGTCGATCGCCTGCTCGCGGCACTCACGCACCTCGGCCGCCTCGGCACCGAGAAAGCGACCGCGCGCGTCCTCATCACGCACATGGACGCTGCCCTCCGCGACGATTACCTGGCCATGACCTGGGAGCTCCGCCGCGCCGGCATCCCCACCGAGCTCTTTCTCGGCTCCGCGAAAGGGCCCGGCAAGCAGCTCAAGTACGCCGACCAGTACGACATCCCGCTGGCGGTCCTCTACGGCTCGAACGAGAAGGAACAGGGCATCGTCACGATCAAGGACCTCGTCGCCGGCCGCGAGCGGATGAAGCCGACCGCCGACCGGAAGGAGTACCTCGCCCAGCGCGCCGGCCAGATCACCGCGCCGCGCGGCGAGCTGGTCGAGACGATCCGCAGGATGCTCGCGGAGAACGAATGAGCCCCGTCACGCTCGACGGCCACTCCCTCACCATCGAACAGCTGGTCGACGTCGCCCGCCACGGCGCGCGTGTCGAGCGCGATCCGTCCACCCACGAGCGCGTCGCGCGCAGCGAGGCGCTGATCGCGAAGCTCGTCGCCGATTACACCGCGGCCTACGAGGCAGGCAGCGGCAACGGACCTACGGAGTACGGCGTGACCACCGGCTTCGGCGAGTTCAAGGACCGGCTCATCGCGCCGGCCGACCTCGAACAGCTCCAGCGCAACCTGCTGCTCTCGCATTCTGTCGGCGTCGGCGAGAACTCCGATCCCGACGACCTGGCGAACTACTTCTCCCCGGAAGTGGTCCGCGGCGCGCTCGTCACCCGTCTCAACGCCTTCCTTCGCGGCCACTCCGGCGTACGCACGAAGCTGGTCGAGATCGTCGAGGCGATGCTCAACCGCGGCGTGATCCCGCTCGTCCCCCTCCGGGGCAGCGTCGGCGCGAGCGGCGATCTCTGCCCGCTATCGCACCTCTTCGTCACGCTCCTCGGGGAAGGACGCTTCTACACGCTCGACGACAGGACGTTCCGTCCCGCGACGAACCTCCCGGATCTCCTCGGCTTCACCGCCGAGGAGATGGCGCCGACGTTCAAGGAAGGGTTGGGGCTCGTCAACGGCGCGAACTTCTCCGCGGCCATGCTCGCCCTCGCGGTCCACGATGCCGAACGGCTGGCGGAGATCGCCGACACCGCGGCCGCGCTCTCGTTCGAGGCGATGGCCGGGTCGACGCGCGCCCTCGACCCCAAGGTGCACGAGGCGCGCGGCCACGCCGGCCAGATCGAAAGCGCGCGCCGGATCGCCGACGCCCTCCGCGGCAGCAAGCTCGTCGAGCAGGCGGGAGCGGTGCAGGACGCGTATTCGCTCCGCTGCGCGCCGCAGGTCCACGGCGCCACGCGCGACACCATCCGCTTCGTCCGCACCACGGCCGAGCACGAGATCAACGCCGCGACGGACAACCCGCTCTTCTTCCCCGACGGCAGCGAGCCGTTCGACGTGCAGTTCCGCGACAACTGGCCCGACTGGTACAGAGGCGATCTCCGCTACGCCTACTCCGCCGGCAACTTCCACGGCCAGCCGATCGCGCTCGCGGCCGACTTCCTGACCATAGCGGTGCACGAGCTCGGCAACATTTCCGAGCGCCGCACTCAGTCCATGCTCGACTCTGCGCACAACCGCAACCTGCCGGCGAACCTTACCGTCAACCCCGGCGTGAACTCCGGGTTGATGATCCTGCAGTACACCGCCGCGTCGATCGTCTCCGAGAACAAAGTGCTCTCCCATCCCGCGTCGGTCGACTCGATCCCCACCGGCGCCAACGCAGAGGATCACGTCTCGATGTCCACCCACGCCGCGCGCAAGCTGCGGACCGTGATCTCGAACGTGCAGTCGGTACTCGCCATCGAGTTCCTCACCGCCGCACAGGGCGTGGAATGGCGTGCGCTGCTCGGGTACCGGAAAGAGAAGCTGTCCATCGAAGAAGGCGTCGAACAGGCGCGCATCTTCATCGACACCGACCGCGCCGCCGTCGCCGCCAAGCTCGGCAGTGGCACCCGTGAGCTATATCTGAAGATCCGCGCCGCCGCGGAGCCGGTGGTGAAGGATCGTCCTCTCGATGGGGACATCCGCGCTGCGAGGCGCGTGATCCTGTAGTTGTCACACTCCTGTTAAAACCCGCCACCACCGTCGCGCTAGCATGCGCGGCGATGAATCGTCTGCTCGCGCTCCTCCTCGCTCTCGCCACGTCCGTTTCCGCCGCCCCGGCCAAGTACGACGGCAAGACCTTCTCCGGTCTCGAGCTGCGGAACATCGGACCCGCCATGACCTCGGGGCGCATCGGCGATCTCGCCGTCGATCCGCGCGACCACCGCACCTGGTTCGTGGCCGTGGCCTCGGGTGGCGTGTGGAAGACCACCAACGCCGGCACGACGTTCACCCCCGTCTTCGACGACCAGCCCTCGTACTCCATCGGCTGCGTGACCATCGATCCGCGCGAGTCGCTGACGGTGTGGGTCGGCACCGGCGAGAACAACAGCCAGCGCTCCGTGGCCTGGGGCGACGGCGTATACAAGTCGATCGACGGCGGCAAGAGCTGGAAGAACATGGGCCTGTCGAAGTCGGAGCACATCGGGAAGATCGTGGTCGACCCGCGCGACTCCAACGTCGTCTACGTCGCGGCGCAGGGACCCCTCTGGTCCCCGGGCGGCGACCGCGGCCTCTATAAGAGCACCGACGGCGGCAAGAGCTGGAAAGCGGCGCTGACCATCAGCGAGAACACGGGCGTCAGCGACATCGCCATGGATCCGTCGAACCCCGACATCCTCTACGCCTCGGCGTACCAGCGCCGCCGCCACGTCTACACGCTCATCAACGGCGGCCCCGAGTCGGCGATCTACAAATCGACCGACGCCGGCGCGACGTGGGGCAAGCTGACGGCCGGCCTCCCGAAAGAGCAGATGGGCCGCATCGGGCTCGCGGTCTCGCCCGCCGATCCCAAGACCGTTTACGCGATCGTCGAAGCCGCACGCCGCACCGGAGGCTTCTTCCGCTCGCAGGACGGCGGCGCGAACTGGACGAAGATGAGTTCCTACGTCTCCGCCTCGCCGCAGTACTACCAGGAGATCTTCGCCGACCCGAAGGACGTCGACCGCGTCTACTCGATGGACGTCTACAACCAGATCACCAACGACGGCGGCAAGACCTTCACCCGCCTCGGCGAGCGGTTCAAGCACGTCGACAACCACGCGCTCTGGATCGACCCGGAGAACACCGACCACCTGCTCATCGGCTGCGACGGCGGCCTGTACGAGACGTGGGACCTCGCGAAGACGTACGACTTCAAGGAGAACCTGCCGGTCACGCAGTTCTACCGCATCAGCGCGGACGACGCGCTGCCGTTCTACCACGTGTACGGCGGCACGCAGGACAACTTCAGCCTCGGCGGTCCGTCGCGCACGAACGCCGCGCACGGCATCACCAACTCCGATTGGTACGTGACCCTCGGCGGCGACGGCTTCCGCTCGCTCGCCGACCCGAAAGACCCGAACATCATCTACGCCGAGGCGCAGCACGGGGTGCTGAATCGCTTCGACAAGCGGACCGGTGAAGCGCTCGACATCCAGCCGCAGCCGGCCGCCGGGATGGACGCGCTGCGCCTGAACTGGGACTCGCCGCTCATCATCTCTCCGCACGACAGCAACCGCCTCTACTTCGCCGCCCAGTACCTCTTCCGGAGCGACAACCGCGGCGACAGCTGGACGCCGGTCAGCGGCGATCTCACGCGCAAGCTGAATCGCAACACCCTGCCGGTCATGGGCCGCGTCTGGGGCATCGACGCGGTGGCGAAGAACTCCTCGACCTCGTTCTACGGCAACATCGTCTCGCTAGCCGAATCGCCTCTCGCCGAGGGGCTGCTGTACGTCGGCACGGACGACGGCCTGGTGCAGGTCAGCGAAGACGGCGGGAAGAACTGGCGCCGCGGCGAGAAGTTCCCCGGCGTCGCCGACATGTCCTACGTCTCACGCCTCGAAGCCTCGGCGCACGACCCGAACACCGTCTACGCGGCGTTCGACAACCACAAAGCGGGCGACTTCAAGCCGTACCTCCTCGTCAGCACCGACCGCGGGCGGACCTGGAAGTCGATCAGCAGCAACCTCCCGGCGAACCACACCACGTACGCGATCGTCGAGGATCACGTCGATCCGAAGCTCCTCTTCGCCGGCACCGAGTTCGGCCTCTTCTTCACGCAGAACGGCGGCGGCTCGTGGATGAAGCTCGAAGGCGGCATGCCCACGATCGCCGTGCGGGACCTCTGGATCCAGAAACGCCGCGACGACCTCGTGGTCGGCACGTTCGGCCGCGGGATCTACATCCTCGACGACTACCGCCCGCTGCGCACCATGACCGCCGCGGTGGCGGAGCGCGAGGCCACGCTCTTCCCAACCCGCACCACGGAGCTCTACGTCGAGCGCATGCCCCTCGGCCTGCCCGGCAAAGGGTTCATGGGCGAGACGCACTTCACCGCCCCCAACCCGCCGTTCGGCGCCGTCTTCACGTACTACCTCAAGGACGAGCTGAAAACCGCGCGCAAGCAGCGCTGGTCCTCGGAATCGGAGCTCGAGAAAGACGGCGGCAACGAGCCGGCGAAACAGGTGCAGTATCCGACCGGCGAACAGCTCCGCGCCGAGGCGCGCGAGCTCGAGCCGGCGGTCGTGCTGACGGTGTTCGACGACGAACAGAACGTCGTCCGCCGCGTCACCGGACCTGTCACCGCCGGCTTCCATCGTGTGGCGTGGGACCTCCGTTATCCCACACCGTCGCCGATCAACCTGAACCCCGGCGAGCCCGATCTCTTTGCAACGCCGGAACAGGGGCCGCTGGCCACGCCCGGCACGTACAAAGTACACCTCGCGAAACGCATCGATGGGATCGAGACCCCGATCGGCGAGCCGCAGACGTTCACGGTCGTGCCGCTCTATCTTTCGTCGATGAGCGAGGCGGACCGCGAAACGACGCTCACGTTCCAGCGCCGCGCCTCCCGCCTTCAGAAAGCGGTCATGGGCGCGTCACGCGCGAACGAAGACGCACTCGTGCGCGTCCAGCACATCCGCCGCGCCATCGACGAGACCGAAGGCGTCGACGCGAACATCGTCAAGCGCGTGAACGCCGTCTACAACACCCTCCGCGACGTCGACGAAGCGCTGAACGGCGACGTCACCGTCCGCGCGAGAGTCGAGCCGCAGCCGCCGACCCTCAACGACCGCGTCACCGTGGCCATCAACGGCCTCACCACCACCCAGGCCCCGACCCAAACACACCGCGAAGCGCTTACGCTGGCCGAGGAGCAGTTCGTGGCGGTCCTGGCGAAGCTGCGGCAGGCGGTGGAGGTCGATCTCGCTGCGATCGAGCGCGAGCTCAACGCAGCAGGCGCGCCCTGGACGCCAGGGAGGATCCCGGTCTGGCAGTAGCTCGATATGGAGTGCGGTGACCGCAGTCACCGCTTTCCCTCCCAGAAGCACGATCGCGTCGTACGGAGAAAAAGCGGCGACTGCGGTCACCGCACTCCAAACTCTACGGCAGCACAACCACCCTCGCGCTTCCGCCCGCCCGGCGCGCGTCGCTCAGCGTTACGCGTGTCACGCCGCCCTCACGCTCCACGGTGTATGACGGAAAGCGAGCCCAGGTCATGAACCCGTCCACGTCGGGGTGCGCGCGGGCGGCGCGGTATTCGGGTGAGTCGACCGGCACCCGGCGCGTTTCCGGGTACAGCGTGAGCCCCTCGCCCCAGATGTAGTCGCCGAAGCGGTACTCGTGCGGTGTCTGCGCGATCACGTTCCAGCGCCGAGGGTCGATCGGATGCGGTCCGGTCGCGATGCGCGCCGCCTGCGGGAGCTCGCGTTGCACGGCGCGGACGGTCAGCGCGTGAATCGTGAGGCGGCCTCCGATGTAGAGCGTCGCGAGCACGAGAGCGGCGCCGGCGAGGTGCTTCTGTGTTCGCCACAACAGCGCGACGAGCAGCATGACCGCCACCAGCGCGACCACCGCGAGGTATTCGGTCGACCGGCGCCAGACCACCCACACGATTGCGCCGGTGAAGAACACCCACAGCCCGATCAGCAGCGGCGTGGGGCGTTTCCCTACCAGGTACCCCGCACCGAGGATCAGCCAGAGCCACGGATCCATGATGTAGACCGAGTCTCCGTAGAACCAGGTGCCGCGGAACGGCATCAGCCAGCGCATCCCGTAGGTGTTCAGCCAGTCGAGCGTCGGATGCGTCAGGATCGCGAGCGCAGACAACAGCAGCAGCATGCGCCCGTTCGCCGGCCGCGCCGGATTCGGCCGGAGGCGGTCGACGAGCAGCAGCACGGCGGTCTGCAGGAACGGCAGGACGAGCAGCGCGAGGATGCCGTGCGTCCAGCCACGGCGGAAGCCGAACGCCGCGTCCTGATGGCCGGTGAAGTAGAGGATCGAATCGACGTCCGGCAGGTTTGCGCCGAGGACCAGGGCCGCGGTCGCGAAGCGGGTCGTGCCGCCGAGGCGGGTGGCGGCGAGGTTCGCGCCGGCGAGAGTGTGGGTCAGCGGGTCCATCGGAGCGGCATGCTCTCATACGTCCGCAACCGAGCCCGGGTTGTGCATTACTCTCCGCACGGAGAAACGAATTTGATGAGAAACCTCACCATCCTGCTGATGGCGCTGGCCCTGTTCGGCTGCGCCTCCACCGACTCTGACGTGAATACGACCACCACCGGAACGCAGCCGACCACACCCACCTCCACCGCTCCCGAACCAGCGTCGACGCCGCCTCCGGCGACGGCCGACAACCCGATGCTGAGGCCGTGGACCGGCCAGTACGGCGGCCTGCCGCCGTTCGACCAGGTGCGGGTCGAGGACTTCCGTCCGGCGCTCGAAGCGGCCATAGCGGAGAACCTCACGGAAGTGGAGCGCATCGCCTCCAACCCGGCGCCGCCGACGTTCGAGAACACCATCGCCGCACTCGAAAACGCCGGCCGCACCCTGGGACGGGTGAACGCGATCTACGGCATCTGGGCCAACAACATGAACTCGGAGGAGTTCCAGCCGGTCGAGCGCGAGATGGAGCCGCGCCTCGCCGCGTTCAACGACCAGATCACGCAGAACCTGCCGCTCTTCCGACGCATCGAGGCGGTCTACAACTCGCCCGAGAAAGCGCGCCTCACGCCGGAAGAGCAGCGCCTGGCGTGGGTCTATCACAACAGCTTCGTACGCTCCGGCGCGAGGCTCGACGAAGCGGCAAAAACGCGCCTCTCGGCGATCAACCAGGAGCTGGCCGGCCTTTTCACGAGCTTCAGCCAGAACGTGCTTGCCGATGAGACGAACCAGATGCTCGTCCTCGACGACGAGGCCGACCTCGCAGGTCTCTCGCCGTCTCTGCGCGAAGCCGCCGCGGCCGCGGCAGCTTCGAAGGGACACGAGGGGAAGTGGGTGATCACGAACACCCGCTCGTCCGTCGATCCGTTCCTCACCTACTCCGATCGCCGCGACCTCCGGGAGCAGGCGTGGCGCATGTTCGTCAACCGCGGCGATCTCGGCGGCCCGACCGACAACAACAAGATCGTCACCGACATCCTCCGGCTCCGCGCCGAGCGCGCGAAGCTCCTCGGCTACGAGACGCACGCCCACTGGCGCGTCGAGAACACGATGGCCAAGACGCCCGAGCGCACCGTCGAGCTGATGGAAGCGGTCTGGAAGCCGGCCGTCGCCCGCGTCGGCGAGGAAGTCCGCGACATGCAGACCCTCGCCAACAGGGAAGGGGCGAAGATCACGATCGAGCCGTGGGACTACCGCTACTACATGGAGAAGGTGCGCCGCGCCCGCTACGATCTCGATCAGAACGAGGTCAAGCAGTACCTGCAGCTCGACAAGCTCCGCGAAGGGATGTTCTGGGTCGCGGGCGAGCTGTTCGGCTTCAACTTCACGCCGCTCTCGAACGTGCCGGTCTACCACCCCGACGTGAAGGTGTGGGAAGTGAAGAACCGCCAGACCGGCGAGCACGTCGGCCTCTGGTACTTCGACCCGTATGCGCGTGAGGGCAAACGCTCCGGCGCCTGGATGAACGCCTATCGCAGCCAGGAGCGCTTCAGCACCCCGGCGAGCACGATCGTCTCGAACAACGCGAACTTCGTCAAAGGTGCGCCCGGCGAGCCGGTGCTGATCTCCTGGGACGACGCCGAGACCCTCTTCCACGAGTTCGGCCACGCACTGCACGGCCTCTCGTCGAACGTGAACTATCCGACGCTCTCCGGAACGGCGGTCGTGCGCGACTACGTCGAGTTCCCGTCGCAGCTCCTCGAGCGCTGGCTCTCGACTCCGGAAGTACTGCAGAAGTACGCCGTGCACTACCAGACCGGCAAGCCGATCCCGCAGTCGCTGGTCGACCGCATCGAGCGCGCCTCGACGTTCAACCAGGGCTTCTCGACGATCGAGTATCTGGCCAGCGCCATCGTCGACATGCGCATGCACCTGGCCGGCGACCGCCCCATCGATCCCGACGCCTTCGAGCGCCAGACCCTCGCCGACCTCGGCATGCCCCGCCAGATCGTGATGCGCCACCGCACCCCGCAGTTCCTGCACGTCTTCGCCGGCGACTCGTATTCGGCCGGCTACTACAGCTACCTCTGGTCCGACGTGCTGACCGCGGACGCCTACACCGCCTTCACCGAAGCGGGCGGCCCGTACGACCCGCAGGTCGCGCAGCGCCTCCGCCAGCACATCTTCACCGTCGGCAACACCATCGACCCCGCCGAAGCCTACCGCGCCTTCCGCGGCCGCGACCCGCAGATCGCCGCGCTGATGCAGGCGCGCGGCTTCACCAGCGCGTCGTCCTCCTCCGAGGCAGCTCCGCCCCCTCGGGAACGCATGACCAAGCAATGACGTGAAAACGGCGGCCGCAAGGCCGCCGTTTCTGCATTCCGCCGTCATCGGGCGCGCGTCCGCTGGAAAGGACGCCGTCATCGAGCGGATCAGACACGACCACCGACCGGATCAACCGCTGCAGTCATCTCGTAACTCGCTGCATCGCATTCGTTGGAGGCTGCAATCCGCGCGAGACTCGCTACGTCGGCGTTGTAACTCGTTGCAGTCGCCGTGACAGGAACGAGTCACGACCGCATCGAACGCCGCCATCACGTTGATCACGCGCGCTGATGCGCGCGTCACTCGCGCTGTCGCGTGCGTATGAACGAGTCATCGACGTCAACAGCCGCGCAGACGCGCGCAACAGCGCGGCTCATCTTTTCCCGGACACGCGTGATGCGATCGGTTGCACGAGGTTATCCCGTCGATGCACGCCCTGATGGCGTCGCTGCACGCGCTGATAGCGTCGCTGCACGCGCTGATGACGTTGGTGCACCGCCTGATCCGGCCCGTGCACCGCCTGATCCCGCCGCTGCACGGCCTGACACGGCCCCTGCACGAAGTCATCCCCTCGTTGCCACGGCTGATCCTCGCGGCGCGCGTTTTCATCCCGTCGCTGCAGCGAGTCACGATGCGGTGCATCGCCTCATCTTTTCAGCGCGCGCGGCCATCTTTCCGGTGCACGCGGTCTTCTTCTCGTGACGCCGTGCACCGATCCCGTCATCCGAAGCGCCATTCGTGTTGCACCAGGCATCACCGCGACACGCCCAGCCTTTCCGCTCGACAATCGGAGCGTTCCTGCCGTCACCGCGAATCATCCTCTCGTCGCGGGAGGTCTGCTTCGCGCCGCGCACGCCCTCGATCACATCGCCGGCTCATTCGAGTCGCGCTGAGCTCCGCACGTCGCCGAGGCCCACCGCAGTCTCCCGAGCAACGAGGGCGAACGCCGGCAACCTAGAGGCGCGGCAACCGGCAAGACACACGCCGCGTCATAGCCGACGATCTTCCCATCGATGCCCCCCGCTGCGCCAGCGCGCCGGCCCGGCAATCATCTGCCGACGTTACCAGCGCTTCCGCTCTCGCGCGTGATCGCATGGACGATCACCGCTCGATCGTCATCATCGATATCGTCCGGGTGTTGACTTGCTGCCCATTCGATAAACTTTAACAGCGCGTAATGCTGCGTCTCGGTGAGGTACACGAAGGCACGCGCTACGGATCGCCTCGATTCCCGCGTTGCCACTCGGCATGAGAAACGACGCAGTTCCCGTACGCCAGGGTGACCATGCCCGGCAAGACAAACGCCCACAACCGGTTCGTTCGCCCCCGCGGCGTGTACACCTGTCTGTCGTATAGGGCGTTGTTTTCGCAATCAGCCCTTGCAAGGCAACACCGTTCTCGGCGACGAAGCTGCGCAACATATACTCATGCCAGGCAAAACCCGATGCGGCAGCTAACGTGACGCAAATCATCACGGCAAAAAGCTCTCTACGTCCCTTGCTCTCGCTCTTCATACTCTCGCACGCTGGCGCGGCAGCAGCACGTCTTTTGAAAGGTGTCGCCTCATTTCATCGCGATTCGCGATATAGCCTGGAGCTCCACGAACGAAGACTCGAAACCCGCTCGGCATGCGCTCATATCCCAAAGTAAAGCCCCACGGATCTTTCGCTTTATGTACAGGGAGGTTCAATTCCTTAAGAGATTCGGCAGTGCGGCCATGTTCTGCGAAGTAGCGTTCGCCCTCGCGAGCCGCGAGGTCGACGGCTGCTTTCGCCGCGACGAACTCCGCCACGTCACGGGCACCCCACGGATACAGCGGGCCAAGTACAAGCGCTCGACATAGCAACAACCCGAACCATAAGACGATGATCCTGAACATCTTCCGGGAAACGATGTGGCGCCGCGTATACCGCAAGGCTAAGCCGGCAACAAGCACGAATAGAACGTATGCGGCGATTCTCGCCCCGTATCCTGGCACTAGTGCCGGGGGACGGTCGTGAAGCACTCGCCACTGGTTGATGGCTGCTAGACCGCCGATCGCGAGCAAATCGATCCCCATCAGGGCGCAGCCGATCACGACGACAACGGAGCGGCGAACGCCAGTCACGGTGAACAGCTCCCGGACCCTTCTGTTCCATCTGAATATTCGAACGTGGCTGTTGGTGTGTACTTCAGGCCATAAGCCGTCTGCCAGTTATTCCACGGTGCAGGGAGCGGGCCCATGCTGCGACGGGCCGGACCCGGCGTGCCGTGCGTGTAGATGTTTTCGCCCCAGTAGGCGCGGTGCTCCCAGGAGCCGTCATACCAGCCGATCATGATCTCGCGGGGAGGATCGCACGGGTCGATCAGCGCGTACACCGTCAGCACGTCGCCGGCGCCGACCGTCAGCGGCGTGGTCGCGCCGTCGAACCAGTGCTCGAGGCTTTCGCCTCCCGGCGGGACCATGTTCGCGAGCGTTCCGCTCGCACGTTGCTGTGCGTTCCAGGTCCAGTTCCCGCGCAGGACCGCTCCGGGCGGCGGTGCGTCGTCGAACCAGACCAGTTCCGTCTGTGAAAGCGCCGGCTGCGCCGCGGCGGGCGCGATGCAGGTCTTCTTCCCCACGCGGTCGAACCATACCCGGCCGCTGTGCGTCCACAGCTCGAATGCCGAGACGGGGCGGTTCGCCAGGCTCATCCCGCGGGCGGGCATCTCCAGTTGCACCCATTCTCCGCCCGCCGGTATGGCCCCCATGCTCGTTCCTGAATAGCCGGTGTGCATGATCGGCTCGCCCCAGTGCGGCCGGTGACTCCATGACCCGTCATACCACCAGAACGTGAGCTCGCGCGGCGGGTTGCACGGGTCGATCAGCGCATGAGCGAACAGGATGTCGTTCTCCCCGACGGTGATCGCTGCGGCGTTACTGAACCCGAACCATCGCTCGCCCGATCCGGCGGAGCTGAGCATGGACTGGGTCCCGCTCAGCTTCTGCGTCGTGTCCCAGGTCCAGGTCCCGGAGAGGGACGCTCCCGCGGGTGCCGCGTCGTCGAACCAGACGAAATCGTTCGGATTCAGCACCGGCTGCGAAGCCGGCGAGGTGAATACACACCGGACGATCCCGACGCGATCGAACCAGACCGTGCCGCCGTAGATCGTGAAGGAGATGCCATGGACCGGCCGGTTCGCGAGACCGAGCGTCGCCGCCGGCACCGCGAGCCGGATCCATGAGCCGGCCTGCGGAACATCGCCGATGCGCGTTCCCGGTGAGTTCGGCACGAGTGCGGCGCCCCAGTAGGAACGATGAGCCCAGTTGCCGTCGTACCACTCGATCAGAATCTCCTGAGGCGCGTTGCATGGGTCGACGTAGGCGTAGACGAACAGCTGGTCCTGCGCGGCAGGGGTGAAGGCAGGCGTGCCGATGGTGAACCAATGCGCGCGCGAGCCCGTCGACGCCGTGTCCGTGTGAGCAGCGGTTCCGCTCGCCCGGACCTGCGTGTCCCAGATCCACTGGCCGCTGACCGTCGCGCCGGCCGGTGGAGCGTCGTCGAACCAGACCGCCTCGTCGGGCGGGAACTCGGAGAGCGGACCGGGATTCGGGGTCGTGCAGGCGCGTTTGCCCGCGCGGTCGAACCAGACACGTCCGCGGTCGACCGTCAGCTCGAGCCCGTGGATCGTGCGGCCGTTCAAAGACGAACGCGTGGCCGGCATCTCCAGCCGTACCCATTCCCCGGCAGGAGGAAGATCGCCGATCCGGATCCGTCCGCCGCGTTGCAGCAGGTCCTCCCCCCAATACCCGCGGTGATCGCCGTTGCCGTCGACCCAGGCGACCATGATCTCGCGCGGCGGATTGCAGGGATCGATCAGCGCATAGACGAACACGATGTCCGCGTCGCCGGGCATGAGGGGCGACGTCGTATGGGCAAAATACCGGTCGTGGACCGACGTAGCGATGGGGTTCACGGAGGAGACGGAACCGCTCGCGCGCTGGCTGCTGTCCCAGCTCCAGCCGCCTGACTGCGAGACGCCGGGTGGAATGGCGTCGTCGAACCAGACGATCTCCCCCGGCTCGAAGGGAGGCGGCGACGCTACAGGCGTGCACGGGTTCACGGTCAACAGCGAGGTCGTCGTCACACCGGCCGTCGTGGCTGAGATCACGGCAGAGGCCAGGCTGTCGCGCACCGGCGTGGAGACCGTGAAGGTCGCCGTGGACGAGCCGGCTGCAAGCGTCACGGCTGACGGCACGGTCGCAACGGCGGTGTCGGACGACGCGAGAGCGATCTGGGCGCCACCCGCGGGAGCGGGGGCCGCTGAGCTGGATCGTCCCCGTGGAAGGGAGTCCCGCACGAACAGTGGCCGGATCGAGTGTCAGCTCGCTTACGAATGGGGCAAGTACGTCGATCGTCTCCACGACGCTCCCGCACAGCTCCGCGGTCAAGGTGACGGACGTAGAAGCCGCGAGCGGCGGCGTCGCGATGTCGAACGTGACTTCCGTCTCTCCGGCCGGAACGGTGATCGTCGCGGGAACCGGCGCGACGGCCGGATCGCTGCTGGTCAGCGCCACCGTCACACCGCCGGCACCTGCCGGTTCATGAAGCGACAACGTCGCCGTGACAGTGGTCCCACCGGTCACGGACGATGGCGTCGCAGCCAGACCGCTCACGGCGCACGAACGCCGCAGAGTCAGGGTGGCGCTCGACGTGGTACCACGCGTCGCGCTCACGCTCACCGCGACGTCGGTCGTGACAGCCTCCGTTTCGATCGTGAACGTCGTCGAGGTTCCGCCTGCCGGAACCACCACCGACTCCGGCACGCGCACGCCCGGACTGGTAGACCTGAGCCGTACGGTCCCTCAACCCGCGGGAGCAGGCTCCGTCAACGTCACCGTCCCCTGAACGGACTCGCCGCCGCGGACCGCGGCCGGAGCGGCAGCGATCGAGACCAGCGTCCCGGTGGACGCGAACTCCGTGATGGTGCGAACGCCGCGGGCGTCATACGCGTAGCCGTACGGATCGTTGCCGGCCAGCGAATTGCGCGGCGAATACGTCGCGCCGTCGATGGTCTCATTCCCCGCGGCGTCGTACGTGACGGGGCGGACAGCACCCGCGGCGGTGACGGAAGTGAGCCGCGGAGTGTTCCCGCTGTACGCGAACTGGCGCGTGCGCGCTCCGAGCGCCGACGACTCGAGATTGCCCATCGCGTCGTAGACATAGGAGCCGCTGCCCCAGAGCGCGGCGCCGCTGTTGGCGACGGTCAGGCGATTCAGGTCGTCGTAGCCGAACGTACGGTCGTAGGCGTGATCGATCTGATCGAGAATTGCCATTACGTTGCCGGCCGCATCATGCGTGTAGGCGTAGCGCGCGATCGTGCCGCCGGTGGTAATGAGCTCATTGACGAGGGGGCGGTAGCGCTGATCGTAGGAAGTCCGCCGCGTCGTCCCGTTGCCGAGCACGAGCTCCGTCCGCGGCCCGAACGGCAGGTATTTCGCGGACGCGACGATCGTCGCCGTGCCGGAGACCGCCGACTGCGGCCGGCCCGCGTAGTCGAAGGTGTACGTCACGACGTTCCCGCTCGGATACGTCATCGCCGTCCGGTTGCCGGCCTGGTCGTAGCGGAACGCCGTGGTGTATGTAGTGCCACGAATCGTCTTCTGCTCCTGCTGCAGCAGCCCGCGGCGATCGTATGCGTACGTGGTGGAGCCGGTCGGCTCGACGACGCTCGAGATGCGGCCGATCCCGAACGTGCCCGCGTCATAGGTCCAGGCGATCGTCTCCGACTCGCTGCCGCGAGTAGCGACGTTCGTCAGGACGCGGCCGAGGACGTCGTACGTCCGGGTTGACGCCGCGCCGTTCGCATCAATGGAGCTCGTGAGATCGCCCGCCGCGTTGTACGTGTATACGGTCGCTCCCGACACCGGGCTGTCCTGCCGGAGCAGCTGGCCGAAATCGTCGTAGACGTACGTGGTCACATTTCCGTTCGGATCGGTGACGCTGACGAGGTTCCCGTCCCTGTCGTACGAGTACAGCGTGGTCACGAAACCACCCGCCGCTGATGCGAGCGCCTGCCGGACTTCGGCCAGCCGGCCGCCGGTGTCGTATTCGTAGAACGTGTTCGGCGCCGGATGGTTCTCGTCGCGAACGGAGACGATCCGGCCGGCACTGTCGTATGCGTATCCGACCGTCGAGTTGTCAGCGTTCGTGACCTGATCGAGGCGGGCAAAAAGGTCATAGCGGTACGAGGTGCGGCTCTTCTCGACCCACGCTGCGCCGTCGCGAGCGAGCATCCTCTCCAGATTCTTGCGCCCCGTGTCCGGGTCATACGTCGTCTCGATCCTCTCCAGGAGATCCGTCGCGGAGAAGCCGCGCATGATCGCCGAGACGCGCGCACGATCGTCGTACTCGTACAGCGTGACGCCGCCACCGGCGCGGCTCTCCGACTGCAGCGGTCCTGTTCCGGGAAAGGTGCGCGTGCTCGTCACGGTCGTGCCGCACAGCGGGTCCGCGGCGGTATCGCAGCCCGTGACGCCGAGGGTGGAGGAAGACGTGAGCCGCCCGAGCGCATCGGACGTGCTCGTCTGGACGACGCCGTTCGGATCGACGACGCGTCGCGGGTTGCCGTGAAGGTCATAGTCCTCGTAGCGTGTGATGTGACCGGCCGCGTTTCGGATGGCAGCAAGGCGGCCGCGCAGGAGCGGGGGGACCGAGGCGCCGACCGGTAATAGACGAACGCCGTGACGTCGACGACATCAGTGCGCGGTCCGTCGATCGTGCGGCGGAAGCCGCTGGGCTGCGGCAGGGTCAACCATGCGGCGTCGAACGTACCGGTCGGATCGAACTCCGCGCCGGCCGTGCCGTCGTACAGCGCGGTCGCGACGGTGCGCGTCTCCTGCCGTAGCGGGTCGCCCGTCCATCCCGTCGTGGAACGCGTCAACACCTCCCCGGTCGCGGCGTCGTACGTCAGCGTCTCAGTGCGCGTGCCGGTGGGATTCAACACGCTGGAAGTCGTGATGGTCGTCGGCCGCTCGTCCCACGTCAGATCGGCGTAGGCGTAGTCGGTGATGACGGTCGCGCCCGTGTGGGCGAGCACGATGCTGCCGAGGGTGCCGGGGTTCTGCCGGCAGCGAGTCGCGTCCGTAGCCGGGTCGCAGTCGAACGGCCGGAGCGCCGTGACTTTTCTCTCCAGGTTCCTGCCGTTCGTGTCATAGCTGTTGTGGGTGATGTAGCCGTCCTCGTCCTGTGCGCGGGCGACGTTCCCGAAGCTGTCGTAGGTCACGACCGAAGACCCGCCGCCGCACGAGGTGCAGCCGCCGCCGACCTCCACGACGCGCCATCGATCAGCGACGTAGCGGCTGTAGTAGATCTCCTGCCGTCCGTTCTTGTACGTCACGGTCCGCTGACGCTCCCCCGGTTCGCGGCCATTCGCGATATTCGATACGCCGACGATGTCGTCGGTCTGCTGGATCGACGAGCGGGCCACGCGGTCGTCCTGGTACGAGTGCGACTCGATGAGCCTCCCGGCGCCGTCGCGGATCGTGCCGAGCGGCTTGTAGCTGAAGGACGAGGGAGGGTACTCGTAAGTGCGCCAGAGGCCGAGCGGCGAATCAACCCGGATCAACAAGCCGCTCCAGTACGAGTATGTCCAGGCCGCGGCCGGATCGTTCTCGGGCGCGATCGAGGTGACGTATCCCGTCTGCGGGTCAGTCGTCACGAGGAGCGCCCAGGCGCCCCACGAGTCGTCGATCCTCGACGGCCGGTCGTTGGTCCAGGAGATCAGGAGCTCGCGGCCGGAGGTGCGGTTGCGGTAAGAGACCGGCCGCCCCGCCGCGCTGAACTTCCGCACGCGTGTGTCGTCGATGTGGGTCCACGTTCCATCGCTTCCCGGCGTGAGCCATGTATTCGAAGCAGCGCTCTCGGGGTAGAACTGGACATAAGGACCGTCACCCGTACCGCGGAAGATGTACTGCGCGTTCTCTTCAGTGACGACGTTCACCCAGTCGGTGCCGGCCACGCGCGCCGGAAAGGTGCGAACGGCCGCGCTGAAGATCGACGCCCACCGCGAACCGAACGCACCGTTCCGCTCCGACATGCTGTCGTACAGGCGCTGGAACGGCAGGACGTCCGCGACGCCGGGGAGCGGATCGAGATCGGACGCATGCATGCTCCCGCTGATAGCGTGGATCGGCTCGCCGAAGCACTCCTTGCATGCTTCCTTCTTCTGTTCGGTGGAGCAGGACATCCCGACCGGGACCGCCTTCTCGGCCGACCTCCCCGTGCACGTCGTCACCGCCTCGAAAATAATGACGGCCGGGGCCGGGTAGTTGACGGAACGACCGCCTTCCGATTCGCCGGTCCACGCCTCGTCGAGGTCGGCAAACGACGGTGCGTCGGCGGGGTGAATCGTCGCCTTGAGAGAGCCGGGCGTCGCGTTCGGGTACTCGAACATGATGTTCACCCACGTAGTCGTGTCGGTGACGGTGACAACGGGGGTGAGCTTCGGTGTGGTGTCCAGCGGCGGGACCGTGGTCGTGAACGTCTTCGGTTCACAGTCGAATCCCCCTTTCCAGGCCATCACCTTCACCTCGCGTGGCTGGTCGACGCAGATCAAGCCGATCTGCACGTCGAAGGGATTGGAAGGGGGTGGGTACTTGTCCGTCGTGTCGCTCGCGCCGTCGACGAAGATCTGGACGAACGTCGCGTCGTTATGGGTGATCGTAGCGACGGCGTGTCCCAGGTCGGCGTGAGTCACGACCGTCGCACTCACCGTAGGCGGATCGGTGCAGGCGGCGTTGGCGTGGACCGTCAGAGCGAATGCTGCGAGGATCATCGCGGCACGGGCTTTCTCCTCAAGACGGGTAATCGGCATGCTGCTTCCCTGCACGTGGCCAAACCGTTCGGTTCGGGCGAAGCACCTCACATGCCACGCCCACTCGTGCAGACACCTCCGCCCGCGAGTGCGTCTTCCAAACCCGTGTAGGACACCGTCCTACACGAACTTACACGGAATGCCGATACCGGCACTGGTGCTGGATGCGTACTGTGACAGCACTAATCCCACCCCCGGTCGTTCGATGTGCACGCGCAGGTTTCAGCCCGTCGGCGCCAGCCCTTGTATCTCTACCTCTCTCTCGTCTTGCCAACACATCCTGCAGGTGGGAGGCCGTCAGCGCGCTGTGGCGGTCTCCCTTCCCCCCTTCGGAGGAAGCATCACAACCAGCGGACGGTGAAGTCGATCAGGAACTGCTTCAGTTTCCCTTTGTACGGGGGATAGAGCAGCTCGATGGCGCTGTACGGGAGCTTCTGTTCGAGCAGGCCGCGCGGGTTGGAGAAGGCTTCGAAGCCGTGGAAGCCGTGAGACTTGCCGACGCCGCTGTTGCCGACGCCGCCGAATGGGAGCTCGAGCTGGTAGAAGTGCACGAGGGTCTGGTTCACGGTCGTGCCGCCGGCGCGGGTGCGGCGGAGGATCTCGCTCACCGCGCTCTTCGTCCGGCTGAAGATGTAGAGGACCAGCGGGTGCTCCCTGGCGTTGATGATGGCGAAGGCCTCGTCGAGCGTGCGGTACGTGATGACCGGCAGGATCGGCCCGAAGATCTCTTCCTGCATCACGGGCGCATCCGGCGGGACGTCGGCGAGCACGGTCGGCGCGAGGTCGCGCCCCGAGCCGGTGCCGCCCATGACCACGGTCGCCCCCTGCTCGACGGCGGTGTCGATCAGCCGCTTCACGCGCGCGGCGTGACGGTCGTTCACGAGCCAGCCGCGCGCGGCGCTCGCCTCGCCGTGGGAGTCGAGCGACGCCCGCAGCTTCGCGAGGAACTCGTCGCGCACCGATTCGTGCACCAGCGCGTAGTCGGGAGCGATGCAGATCTGGCCGCAGTTGAGGAACTTGCCCCACGCGATCCTGCGCGCCGCCTCGGTGAGGTTCGCGCTGGCGTCGACGATGGCGGGTGACTTCCCGCCGAGCTCCAGCGTCACGGAGGTCAGATGCTCCGCCGCTGCTTTCATGACGATCTTGCCCACCGCAGGGCTGCCGGTGAAGAAGATGTGGTCGAACTTCTTCCGCAGCAGCGCCTCGGCCACCGAGGCATCGCCTTCGATCACCGCCACTTCGTCTTCGTCGAAAAGGTCGGCCAGGATCCGCTTCATGCACGCGGTCGAGGCGGGCGTCATCTCCGACGGTTTGATCATCACGCAATTGCCGGCCGCGATGGCCGAAACGAGCGGCCCGAGGGTGAGATTGAAGGGGAAGTTCCAGGGGGAGATGATCAGCACCACGCCCTTCGGCTCGTAGACGACCGAGGAGCGCGAGCCGAGGAGCGCGAGCGGCGTGGAGACGCGCTTCGGCTTCATCCACTTGCGCAGGTGGCGCGCGGCGTGGCGCGCTTCGCTGACCACCGGATACACCTCGGAGAGGTCGACCTCGGCGGCAGGCTTGCGGTAGTCGTCCCACATCGCCATACGGATCTCGTCGCGCCGGTCGAGGATGGTGCGCTCGAGGCGCTTCAGCTTCTCGATCCGCTGTGCCGCCGTCGTCGTTCCGACGGCGGCACGGTTTCGTTGCTGGAGGTCGTAAATCCGCTCGATCTCGTCGAGCGTGGAATGTACGAGACGCGGTGCGAGGCTGCTCACCCGCCGATTCTATCCTCGCGGGCGATCTATCCTTACGGAAAGACGATTTCAGCCAGTTGTGTAAAGGCGATGTACTGCGCCCTGGCCGTGAGGTGATCGATGCCGAAGACGTCGATGTTCGGGAAGCCGTTGCACGCGTCGACGAAGTAGACGTCCATGCTCTCGCCGGTCTTGAGGGTGACGTTCACCTTGAGCGTGTCGACGTCGCCGCAGCATGGCGCATGCTTCACCGTCGTGGCCGGGCCGTTCATCCTGCGCATCTCGGAACGGTCGATCGCGACCTGGGTGCCGTCGGCCTTGCAGAAGTCCTCGAACTCCGCGTCGCGATAGCCGCTGAAGGGGATCGGGTAACCGAAGCGGATGCTGTCGTAGTCGAGGTGCAGGACGGTGCCGTCGAGCTTGCGGACGGTGACGGTCGGCAGCGGATCGAGGTGGATGGTGAGGTTGTGCGCCCCGCCGGTGGTCAGGGTCTCGCTCTTCGTGGTGTAGCCGCTGCGGCTGACTTCGATGATGAGGGAGCCGGCAGCATTGACGCCTTTCAGCTCGAACTTGCCGGCCGCGTCCGTGGTCTTCGAGACCCGTCCCGCGTGCACTCGCGCCGAGACGACCGGCTGTCCGGTGGCGCTGTCGAGGATCGTGCCGCTGATGTCGGCGGTGAACTGCCCTTGTACGGGCGTTTTGCGGACGGAACGGCGCTTTCTGGCCGCCTCGGAAGGTACGGCGACGATACACGTCGCAACCAGTGCGACACACAACAAACCACGGAGCTGAGTCAGGTGCATGGATCTCCCCAAAGTGATGTTTGAACCGGTGGCGATGGTACCACTCGGAGGCGTGTACGGAAGTGCGCATAACAACGTTGGGGTCCCAAGCAACTGTGTCGTAACCGCAACACCCAAAAGCCCGACGCCTGACGCCCGAAGCCACCTCATATACTCCCCTGGCCGCGCCCTTGCTTCGCGCGCATGTGAATCGGAGGGATGTCTATGCGTTTCATCGGAATCGCCGCGCTCGCGCTCGCCGCCTGTGCGACGACCACCACACCCGTTGCCACTCCAACGCCTGCGCCGGGGGCGCAGGAATCCGCGCAGACGGAGTCGAGCCAGACCATGCAGAACCAGCAGATGACGGCGGCGGCTCCGGCGGCGCCGACCGTCGAGGAAGCGACGCAGTTCGTCAACGACGCCGAGGCGCGGATCGCGGCGCTGAACGTCGAGGCGAACCGCGCTTCGTGGGTCCAGTCGACGTACATCACGCCTGACACCCAGGCACTCGCCGCGCGCGCGAACGAATTGCTGATCAACGCCGGCGTCGAGCTGGCGAAAGGCGCCGCGCGCTTCGACCAGGTCGAGGTGCCGTACGACGTCCGGCGCAAGCTCGAGACGATCAAGCTCGCGCTCACCTCCCCCGGCCCCGCCGATCCGGCGCTGACCGCGGAGATGACCCGGATCGCCTCCGACCTCGAGGCCGCGTACGGCGCCGGCAAGTACTGCCCGCCCGGAAAGAGCGGCGACGCGTGCCTCGACATCAACGAGATCTCGAACATCATGCGCACGAGCCGCAACCCGCAGGAGCTGCTCGACGTATGGCGCGGCTGGCACACGGTCTCCCCGCCGATGCGCGACAAGTACACGCGGTTCGTCGAGCTGATGAACCAGGGCTCGCGCGACCTCGGCTACCCCGACGTCGGCGCGATGTGGCGCGCGAAGTACGACATGCCGCCCGACGCGTTCGCGACCGAGGTGGACCGGCTGTGGGGGCAGGTCAAGCCCCTGTACGACCAGCTGCACTGCTACGTGCGCTGGAACCTGACCAAGAAGTACGGCGAGAAAATCGTCCCTCCGGGCGAGCCGATCCCGGCGCACCTCCTAGGCAACATCTGGGCGCAGGAGTGGGGCAACATCTACGACGTGGTCGCGCCGCCGAAGGCCGACCGCGGGTACGACCTGACGGAGATCCTCGAGAAGCGCAAGGAGCTGGACGCGGTCGGGATGACGAAGATCGGCGAGCGCTTCTTCACCTCTCTCGGCTTCGATCCGCTGCCGCAGTCGTTCTGGGAGCGCTCGATGTTCACGCAGCCGCGCGACCGCGAGGTGGTCTGCCACGCCAGCGCCTGGGACATCGACGACGTCGAGGACCTGCGCATCAAGATGTGCATCGAGAAGACGGCGGAAGACTTCAACACCATCCATCACGAGCTGGGACACAACTTCTACCAGCGCGCGTACAACCGCCAGCCGTTCCTCTACAAGAACAGCGCGAACGACGGCTTCCACGAGGCGGTCGGCGACACGATCGCGCTGTCGGTGACCCCGGCGTACCTCGTCAAGATCGGCTTCCTGGACAAGGAGCCGCCCGCGTCGGCCGACATCCCGCTGCTGCTGCGCGATGCGCTCGACAAGATCGCCTTCTTCCCGTTCGGCATCATGATGGACAAGTGGCGCTGGGGCGTCTTCTCCGGCCAGATCACGCCGGCGAATTACAACGAAGCCTGGTGGGCGCTGCGCCGGCAGTACCAGGGCATCGCGCCGACCGGCACGCGCGGCGAGGACCTCTTCGATCCGGGAGCGAAGTACCACATCCCGGCGAACGTGCCGTACGCGCGCTACTTCCTGGCGCGCATCCTCCAGTTCCAGTTCCATCGCGCACTCTGCCAGGAGAGCGGCTACCAGGGTCCCCTCAACCGCTGCTCGATCTACGGCAACAAGGAAGCGGGTGCGAAGCTCGCGAAGATGCTGGAGATGGGGATGAGCCGCCCGTGGCCGGACGCGCTGGAGGCGCTGACCGGCCAGCGCCAGATGGACGCGACGGCGGTGGTCGATTACTTCCGCCCGCTGGTGGACTGGCTCGAGGTGCAGAACCGCGGCAAGGAATGCGGCTGGCGATAACGTGCCGCGAAGCGTCGCCATCGTCTTCGAGCAGGACTACGCCGCGAGCCTCGGGAAGCTCGCGTTCCGGACGCCGGTGTGGCTGGTCGATACACCGGCCAACCGGAGCGCCGCGGAAGAGGCGTGGCGGGATGCGGTTGAATGGCCGCACATCAGCGTCACGCTCTTCCGCGCGCAGGACGACTGGAAGACGCTCCTGGAACAGGTGGAGCTGCGCGAGCGCAACATCGAAACGCTCGAGGTGATCGGCAGCGCGATGGATACGGCCACACACGCGACGCTCGTCGAAGCGGGGTTCACCCGCTTCGACGAGTCGCCGTCAGGGTTCAGGGCGAAGCGCGTTTGAGCTTCGTGCCGCTCACAGCGTGATCCGCTTCATCTTGCCCCGATCGCGCACGATCAGCGGTGCGCCCGCGGGCGTGACTTCGCGGCGCGGGTCGATGGCGTCGTAGCCGAAGACGTCCTTCTGCAGCGGATGCAGCCTGGACTCGTCGCGAATGGTCGCCCCGCTGTTTGCGTCGATGACGCGCAGGCGCGTGTTGTCGATAAACACCGGCGAGACCCCTTCCTCCCCCGTGTCTCCGACGAGAAGGATGCGCCCTCCCTCGACCTCGCGGATGAGCCGGATGGCCGGCATGCCCGGCAGCGGGACCTGGCGCTGCAGGACGAGGTCGGCGCCGTGGATCGAAAGCGTCTTCGCGGCGCGTGTGTTCAGCGTGGCGATCCGGCCGTCGCTGAGGATGAGGCCGAAGACGCTTTTCGCCTGCATGCCGAACGATCCGATCCGCACGCCGGTCCGGCCGTCGAACACCAGCAGCTCGCTGCCTTCCGCGGTGGCCGACCGCGCCAGCAGCCGCGAGCCGTCCGGACCGGCAATGAACCACAGCCTCCCGGTCGTCGAGAAGGTGCCGGTCTTCGCCAGCTTCTTCGCGCGCACGTCCAGTTCGTAGATGTCGGACTGCCGCTCTCCGCTCACGTAGAGGCGCAGCAGGTCGGAGGTCACGAAAAATGCGCGGACCTGGCCGGAAGGCAGCCGCGCCGCCGCCAGTGTCCGTCCGTCGGCGAGCGCTTCGATCGTCACCATGTCTCTGGTGAGGATCGCGACACGCTTCATGTCGTCGCTCGGCACGAGGGTGGCGTTTGGCGGCACGGTGACCCGCGTGGGTGTGCTCTCCACCCCTTCCGGGTTCATGGTCAGCACGTCCAGCTCCCGTGTCTTGCGCACATGCCCCACGTGACGCCGCCCATCGCGTGTCCAGAAACCGCCCCACCACATCTCGTTCGCCGGGATGCGCTGGTACTCGCCGGTCGCGACGTTCTTGAAGAATGCCGCCTGGTAATCGCCGCGGTTCTTCGCCATGCCGGACGTGACCACCCAGTCCGAGTTCGGCACCTGCATGGCGTAGACGCGCATCCAGAGGTCGTCCGGCGTGGCCGACACGACCCACAATACCGCCGCGCCCGCGATGGCAAGCATCCCCGCCGTCGCGCCCCAGAGGAACTTCGACAGCTCGCGGTGGTTCGCGCGCGGGTCGATCCGGCCGCGCGAGAGCTGCCACGCACCGGCGGCGATCAGGATGACGAGACCGCCGAGCGTAAGTGACCAGAGGAGGATGTCGGTCAGCTTCCCAGCGAGGCCGTCCGTCAGAACGCGCAGCATCACGGAGACGAGCGTTCCTGCAATCGCGCAGGCGACGACATCGGCGAAGACGATTGCCGACCGCGAACGGAGCATCGTCGCCGCAGCGTGACTGACGAGAAAGAGCGTCAGCGCGGCCAGCGCAAAGTACCCGAGGGTGCGGATGAGGCGCGGCGTCTCATCGCCGCTGCCGAGGAGCACCGGCACGAGGATGATCGCGGCCGAGAGGGCGAGCGTTGCCAATCCTCCTGCCAGCTTCCCGAACCAGATCGCGCGCTCGCTGACCGGTTTGCCGAAGAAGAAGGACATCCGCTTTTCCACCAGCTCGCGACCGACGAATGTGGCTCCGAGGAGCAGCGCCAAGCCCGAGACGTAGCAGACCGCGACGAACGCTCCGCTCCAGGCCACGGCCGACGACCGGCCGTAGCGCTGGACCTCCGGCATGAGCAGGACCGCGTACGGAATGATCGCGAGGATCGCCGCGGTGAGGAAGATGGAACGGCGCCCGTTCAGCTCGCGCGCCGCAATTGCCAATGCTTTGTTCATGACTGATCTCCCACGACCGCGATGAAAATTTCTTCGAGAGATAGCGCCTCGATCTGTGCCGCCTGGAACCGTTCCGGCGATTCCTGATAATCGCTGACGATCGCCTCGGCGCCGCTGCTCCCCCAGCTCCGCATGGCGATCGCACCCGACTCCACCGCCACCGGCCGCTGGGCGTAGCGGATGCGGCGGAAGCGTGCCTTGACCACTTCCAGCTCTTCCTCCAGCACCACCCGTCCTTCGCTCATGATCGCGATCCGGTCCGCGATCGCTTCGACACCGGCGAGATCGTGCGTGGTCAGCACCACGGTGATGCCGCGGTCGGCGAGCTCGGAGATCACTTCCTCGAAGAGCGACTTGCGCGCGACGACGTCGAGGCCGAGGGTGGGATCGTCGAGGATCAACAGCTCGGGCGAGTTGGCCAGGGCCAGCGCGAGCCCGACCTGCTTCTTCTGCCCTTTCGACAGGTCGCCGAAGCGCGCATGCGCGTCGATGCCGAAGCGGCGCAGCCGCTGGTCGACCGCCTCCTGCGACCAGCGCGAGTAGAGCCGGCCGCAGAAGCGGGAGAGCTCGGCCACCCGCATCTGCGGCGGCGCATCCGCTTCCTCGCTGACCACCCCCACCCGCTCCATGAGCGAGGCGCGGTGTTTCCAGACGTCTTCGCCGAAGAGCGTGATGCTGCCGGCCTGCGGCTTCTGCTGGCCGAGGAGACAGCGCACAAGCGACGACTTGCCCGCGCCGTTGCGTCCGAGGAGCGCGTACACCGCGCCACGCGGAACAGTGAGCGAGGCGTTGTCGACCGCCACGCGTTTGCCGTAGCGGACCGTAATGCCGCTGGCCTGGAGTGCATTCTCGTTCATGCGTTTCTCCTGTGCTCGTTGCTGAGTTTTTCGAAGCTGGTCTCGAGCTCGCCGACCGCCTCGGCGAGGTCCACGCCGACGGACAGCGCCGTGCTGGCGTAGCGCGTGGCCGCGTCGCGGAGCTTCTCGTTGCGCTCGGACTTCTTCGCTTGCGTGGGGCGGTCGGAGACGTACGTCCCTTCCCCCCGCTTGACGATCAGCACGCCCGTTTCGGTGAGCCGCTGATACGCGCGGGCGACGGTGTTCGGGTTGACGCGCAGGTCGTGCGCGAGCTCGCGGACGGACGGGATGGCTGCACCGGGGTCGAGCGCGCCGAGGGCGATGAGGCGGCGCACTCCCTCCTCGATCTGCCGCCAGATCGGCGCGGCGTCGGATGGATTGATGGCGAACATGGCTATGGAACCTTCCAGAAGCGCGTGCGGCCTTCGTGAGTGATGACCGCGTCGTCGCCGAGGGATGTGAGCTCGCCGGCTTGCGACCAGGTCCCGGGGGAGAACTCGCCGTCCGCACCGGCGCTGACGAGAAGGAACCCGTTTTCGGTGGCCTCGTAGCGATAACGGTTACCCCAGGCGTCATGTGTGAGCGCACGATCGATGTAGACCGGCTCGACCGCGGTGCGCGCCGCGTCGAGGTCGCCCCGCGGGAAGGAGTGGTAGTCCTTCTGCCGCGCCGTCAGGGCGATGCGCCAGTAGTCCATCTCCCTCGCCGTAGCACGCGCACGCTCAGCGTCGGTCTGTGGCGTTTCGCCCGCTTCGAGGGCGAAGGAGAGGAGCAGGTTCAGGATGAAGAGAATTGTCTGCACGGTGTATCCGCCTCGCTGTACTAGATGACTAATACAGTAAGTCGGTACACCGGGGTTGTCAAGGCGGATTGAGGATTGAGGATGAAGGATTGAGAATTCAGCTCTCCTCAATCCTCAATTCTCGTCCCCGCCGGCCCACTCCAGCACCGGCTCGAGCCATTCCGGCAACGGACGGTAGAGGAAGCCGTGGCCCAAGCCAGTCTCGAGCACCAGTTCGCGGCCGCGAAGGTGGGCGGCGTCCGGTCCACCGCCCGTCCAGGCGGGGCAGTCGCTGCTCGGAACATCGCTCTCTTCACGAATCGAGAGCAGCCGCCCGCTCGGGTACGTCCCCTCTTCCGCCGCGACCGCCGGCGCACCCACCGAGAGACATGGCCCGAGCAGCGCAAAGCGGACGTCCGGCTCCTGCAGCCGCGCCGCCACCCGAAACGCGATCCCCGCCCCCATCGACGCGCCGACGACGGTGATCCGGTCTGCCGGCACTCCCGACCTCATGAGCTGCCGCACCTGCTGCACGACCGCATCCGCAGCGCCGCTGACCGTCGCGTCCTTCGGACGCAGCTTTGCGGAGACGACGAAGCCGCGCTTCCGCAATGCGGCCGCGATCTCGTCCAGCTCGTAGTAGCCATGTTCGAGGTGCCGCGGCCGCCGGCTCTGCTGCTCCTGCACGATGCGGCCGTGGAGATAGACGAGGTGCCGCGGCGCCGCAGCAGGCGGGTTCTGCGCGGACGCGCAACCGGCGACCAGCAGCGCCGCGACCAGTACGCGGATGACGTTCATCGCATCCATGCTAGCGGATCGGCGTCATCCCGACGGTTTCCGGTGAGCGAAACGCGGCTCACCATGAGGCAATTGCCCCTCACGATGCTGCCCTACTTCAGATACGTCGCGAACCACTCCACCCACCTGCGGTCGATGTCCAGCTGGTGGACCGGGTCCTCGGGGCTGTGGCCGCCGAGGGGGTAGGCGATGAAACGGGCGGTCACGCCGTTGTCGCGGAGGGCGCGGAACATGGCGAACGATTCGGTGACCGGGACGCGGGCGTCGCCGGTGTTGGAGAGGATGAGCGTAGGCGTCTTGATGTTCCCCGCGTAGGTGATCGGCGACTGCTCGAGGTAGCGCTTCATGTTGTCGCCGACGTACGGGGAGCCCCAGGTGTGGCGGCGCTGGATGTTGAAGTCGCCGAGGTTGTAGCTGTCGAGGAAGCTGTTCACGGCGGCGCCCGAGACCGCGGCCTTGAAGGACGCCGGGTAGTGGCCGATGAGCCACGAGGTCATCATCCCGCCGTACGACCAGCCGCCGACGGCGATGCGCGTCTCGTCGATGAAGCCGAGCTTCTTCACCGCCTCCACGCCGGCCATGACATCGCGGCCGGGTCCCGCTCCCGCGTCCATGAGGATGGCGCGGGTGACGCGGTTGCCGAGGTTGTCGCTGCCGCGATAGTTGGGCATGAACACCACCCACCCCTGCGCCGCGAAGAGCTGCGGCGACCAGGAGAACGCGACCGTCGATGAGGAGCGCGGCCCGCCGTGAATGTGCAATACGAGCGGGTACTTTTTCGCCGGATCGAAGTCCGGCGGAGTGACGAGGACGCCATCCAGGTCGTAGCCCTCGTTCGAGAAGGTGATGCGGCGGACGCTTCCGAGCTCGCGCGTCTCGAAGAATCCGTTGAAGTCGGTCAGGCGGCGCGGCTTCGCGGTCGCGGATGCGAGGTAGTACAGCTCGCGCGGCCTCCGCGGCGTCGAGGCGATGAGGGCGATCGCACCGTCGCGGCCAACGTTCGCCTCGATCCAGTACGGCGCGGCCGGCTCGAGGTCGCCGAGGTCGAGACGGCGGGCGGCGTCCCCATCCAGCGGCTGCAGCCAGAGGGCGGTGGACGTCTGCTCGTGTGCGCCCACGAGCAGCGACTTGCCGTCCGGCATCCAGATGGCGCGGTAGAGGTTGCGGTCGAGCGTCCCGAGCTCCTTCCCGGTGCCGCCGCTGGAGGGGACGAGCCAGAAGCGGTTCTCGCTCCCCAACTCACCCTGATGCGCGTGCATATAGGCCACGGTGCGGCCGTCGGGAGAGAGGATCGGCTGCGTCTGCTGCGTCTCGGCGGTGGCGAGCGTGCGAATGTCGCCGCTCGCGACGTCGACCAGCGCGACGCGCGCGCGGTCGCCGGCGCCGGAGTGCGGGCTCTCGACGCGGGTGAAGGCGATGCTCTTGCCGTCCGGCGACCAGTTGATCGGCGACGGCAGCGGTCCCGGCGGACGCGCCACCGGCAGGCTCCAGGTGCCGCTGGTCAGGCGTCTCGCTTCCCCGGCCGCCTCTTTAGCGGGAACGTCGATCACCCACAAATGCGACGGCAGCACCTCGGCCGTGATCAGGTAATCGTTCTCGAAGATCTCGAACGAGCGGTTGTGCTTCTCGGCATCGCTCTTCTTCGGCGGCTCGTCTGCCGTGACGTACGCCATGCGGGTGCCGTCGGGGCTCCAGGCGAACTGCTGGATGCCGTTCGGCGCGTCGGTGAGCTTGCGCGCGTCGCCGCCGGTCATCGACATGATCCACACCTGCCGCTTTTCGCCGGCGTTGGCGAGGAAGGCGAGCCGCTGCCCGTCCGGCGACCAGCGCGGCTGTGCGAGTCCCCGGCGCTCGCTCGTGAGCGGCCGCTGCGCGCCGGTAGCGACGTCCACCAGGACCAGCTCGGCGTCGTTCCGGTTGTCCTTGAGGTTCGGACGCGAAACGAGCACGACCGCGGACTTGCCGTCGGGCGACAGTTGCGGATCCGAGACGTTGACCATGCGCGTCCGGTCGGCGAACTGCAGCTTCTCGGCGTAAGCGGCGGAGGCGGCAACGATGGCGAGCGCGAGCAGAAGTTTCCGCATGCGCGCAAGAGTAGCAAACACAATCCCGCCACATTCGCGCCGCGATGAATCCCGGCACGATCCTCGCGATAGGCGTATTGCAGATGCCTACTGTCATGGCTATGGAAGCCGATTTCGAGACCAACTACCGTCTGGAGCGCTGGATCGCTTTGTTCCTCGCTCTGCTGTTCTTCGTCCCCTTCATCGCCAACGCGCAGGAATCGCAGCTCGCGCTGGTCTGCAGCGGCAACACGGCCTTCCTGCAGCGGACGAGCAACGCCCCTGCGAACGCGTTCGTGATCGACGACCCCCGTCTCGTGGCCGGCCCGATCGAGCAGGCGCTCTGCTCCGACGTTGCCGTTCCGACGCCGGTGAAGGTGTTCGGGTCGACGCTCGACTACCGCTGCGGCGAGGCGGACGATGAAGGGATCATCGAGTGCGTGCTCGAGCTGGACGGGCAGCCGCTCGCGAAGCGGGTTGCGTTCGAGACCGAGCAACTCCAGGTGCGGGTCAGCTTCGCCGGCGATCTCGATCGCGACGGACGCCTCGACCTCCTGGTGGACGTGGCGCGCAACCGCTTCGACTACAGGCCGGCGCTCTTTCTCTCCTCGCCTGCTCCGGCCGGCGAAGCAGTGCTGCGCGTCGCGGAGCTGAGCCACTCGTCGCGCAACAGGCCGTAACAGACGACGTCGAGGTATTCGCCCCACTTGCAGACGTGGCGGCGCATCGTTCCTTCGTAGACCATCCCGAGCTTCTGCAGTACCCGTCCCGACGCCTCGTTGCGCGCGTAGTAGCCGGCGTAGATGCGCTCCAGGCCGAGGTCTTCGAAGCCGTGGCGGATCAGCTCCGCGGCCGCTTCCGAGGCGTACCCGCGCCCCCAGTACGGCACGCCGATCCAGTACCCGATCTCCGCGATCCGCTCCCCTTTCATCATCAACCCGATCGAGCCGATGAGCTCCTCGCCGGCCGCGGCGGCGAAGTTGTGCAGCATCCCGTTCTCAAACTCGTCCCGCTGCGCCACGATCCAGGCCTCGGCTGCCCCATCGGGGTACGGATGCGGCACCGTGAGCGTGTTCAGCGCCACCTCGCGCGCGCTTGCAAGCCGCTGCACGGCCGGCGCGTCGGTGTCCTGGAAAGGGCGAAGGATGAGGCGGGAAGTGCGGAGGGTGGGCTGCTGCGTCATACGGGGAAAGTTTAACGCGCTCGCGCACCTGTTATCCGCAGCAGTTCCCGCACCCGTCTCGCGATCTCTTCTTCCGCGTCGACGCCGATGTCGCGGTCGCGCTCCGCGGCATCGAGCAGCGAGCGCAAGGCGAGGTAAGCGTCGCCGCGGTCGGATTGCTCGCGGACGTCGATGCGCAGGCGCTCGTCGATCTTTGCGCGGATCTCGGCCGGCGTCGCATCCTCGACCAGCTCGCGTACCTTGCGGCGGAGGCGCAGCTCCGCGTTCACGCGCGGAATCGCGATCAGCATCACCGTCACCAGCGCACCGGCCACCGTGACCCAGTACCACAACGTTCTATCGGGCACCTGCGGCTCAGAGGGCGGAGGCCGATCCGCGACCGGCGTCCGCGCCATCACCGCGTTCACGAACGACACACCGCATCGCAGCTCCCGGCGCGAAGCGGTTGCGGGATCGAACACGCGCATGGTCAGCGGCGGGATGGTCATCGGCGCGGATGCGGACGGGAAGATCAGGTATCGCCACTGCCGCGCCATTCCGAACGACGCGTCTTCGCGCGACACCGTGACGTCGCCTCCCTCGACCTGCACGCGTCCCGCGACCTCACCGTCGAACCGTGGCGGCGTCGCCGCGCGTACGTTTCCGACCCCGGCCAGCGTCACGTTCAGCACAACCGGCCCATTGTTGCGCTGCACCGGCGTCGCGCAGAGGAGCGACAGGTCGCCGACTGCATCCACCGGCGGGCCGGGAGGCAGCGGCTTCACCAGCACTTGCAGCGACGCGGATGTGAAGTTGGTCTCCACCAGCTCTCCTTCGAACATCGCAAAAGGTCCGCCGCGCACGCGCCGCATGACGGCCGCTTCGACCGACAGGCCGCCCACCACCAGCGCGCCGCTGCGCAGTGGAAAGAGCGTCACCCGCCGCACCGGCAGCCGCTGCATGATCGTGTCGCCGACATACACCCGCTCCGGCTGCTCGCTCCTCGGCCGCTCCTCGGACCAGAAGTCGGCGAGCTTCGGGATCGAGACCACGTGCCACTGCTGCACGGATGCCGCGTTGTACAGCCACCAGGTGACGAGCACCGGCTCACCGACGAAGACGCTGCTTTTGTCGAGCTCCGCGATCACGAACAGCGGATCGCGTCCTGTGGCCATCAGCTCCCGCAACACCGTCACTGCGTCATTCGACCCCGAGGCTGTATCCGGCAGCACCTGCACCGCGATCGCGGCGAGCGTGTCGCGCTGCCCGTCCGGCGCGGTGAGCACGAGCGGCCCTACCTGCGCCGGCCCGGACTCGACGGGGCGTGCGCGATGGCGAAACACCTTCCGCCGCACGACCTGCCCGTTGATCCAGGCAAACTCCGAGGAGACCCAGGGGTCCCCGACGATCTTCAGGTTGCGCACGGGAACGTCGACCGCGTCGGCACTGGCGAACGACCCTTCCAGCGAGATCGTGATCGTGAGCAGGTCGTTCGCCTGCAGGGAGCGCTTGTCGACCATCAGGTCGTTCGCCGCCGCGTCGAAGGCGAGCAGCAGCAGGAGCCACGACCACCTCACCACCCCACACGCCCTTCGGGGGCCCGCCCTTTCATCCGGCGCAGCTCTTCCTGCTCCTGCTGCTGGACGCTGCGCAGCAGCGCCTCGAGATCGACCTGGCCCGGCTGCGGCTTCTGCTGCCCGCCCGGCGAGGGCTGCTGCTGCTGAGGCGGTTGCTGCTGCTGTCCCTTCTGGTCCTGCTTGCCGCTCGCGCCGCTCTGCTGTTGCTTCTGCTCCCGGCGCATCAGCGCGATCTCCAGGTTGCGCTTCGCCGCCGCATGGGACGGATTCGCCTTCAGCGCGTCGACGTAATCGCGCACGGCGTGATCGAGCGCTTTCGCCGCCAGCGCACTGTTCCCGCGATTGAACAGCGCATCGGCACGCAGTTCCGGATCTCGAATCGCGTCCGCCAGCCGCGCCGATCCCTGTTCCCGCTGCCCCGCCGCGATCTCCGCGGTGCCGAGGTTGAACGCGCCGCGCGCCGACGGCGCCAGCTCCTGCGCTTTCGCGAACGAGCGCACGGCCTCGGCGTACTGCTTCGCCTCATACGCCTTCGTCCCACGCGCCCCAGCGGCATGCGAGTTGGTCTCACGAACGAAGTCGCCCAGGCCAGCAAACCCCAAAAGCCAAACGCCCAACGCCCAACGCCCAATCACTCGGCACCTCGATTCAGCAGCGAGCCCGCGAAGACCAGCGCCAACGCGAACGCGAGCGGCCACTGATAGCGGTCCATCGGCACGCGCGCCTGTGTCTCGCGGTTCGTGGCGGCACCTGCCTTGCCGAGCAGCGCATCGAGCGCGCGCTCGGCGAACGGGTTCTCGAGGAACGTACCGCCGGTGCCGGCCGCGATCTCGGTGAGGATCTCGCTGCGGGCGTGCGTCGTCACCACGTCGCCGCTCGAATCGCGCATCGGTCCGTTCGTCGTGGGGATCGTGCTCCCCTCGCCGCTGCCGATCATGATCGTCGAGACCTCCACGCCGCGCGCCTTCGCCTGCCGGATCGCCTCGGACGCACGCGCCGCCTGATCCTCGCCGTCGCTCAGCACCACGATGTCCGCCTTGCGCACGGTGTCGCTTTCGATGAGCCGCAACGCGGCGATGATCGCACTGCCGAGGTCGGAGCCGGGCACGCCGATCTCCCCCGGCACAATCGTATCGATCAGCGAGATCACGGCCGCGGAGTCGGTGGTGAGCGGCGAGACCACTTCCGGCGACGCTTCGAAGACGATCAGCGCCACGCGCCCCTCCTGCTCCTCCGCCAGCCGCGCCGCAATCGCTTTCGCCGCGCTCAGCCGCGACGTGCCGACGTCCTCCGCAGCCATGCTGTTGGAGACGTCGATGGCGAAGACGCGGTTTGCCTCGCGCGCGATGATCGGCACGAGCGTGTAGCCGGCGTAGGGTCCGGCGAGCGCCAGCAGCGCCAGCGCAACGCCGGCGGCGATCAGCCACGGCCTCAGCACGCGTGCAGGCAGCGTGGCACCGCGCAGGCGCTCCGTGGCGAAGCGGCGCGCGACGCGGGTGCGGGTGCGCTCGCGCGCCAGCAGGAACGCCAGCAGGACCGGCACGAGCGCGAGAAGCCACAGCAGCTGCATCCGGCTGAAGCTCATGCCGGCACCTTCATCCAGAACGTCTCCCCGCCCAGGAGCGCGAGGGCGAGCAGGGCCAGCCCGGCGGCGAGCGGATAGCCGTACAACTCGTCGATCTGCTCCCGCTTCGGCGACGTGAGCCGGGTCTTCTCGAGCGCGTCGATCCGCTGCAGCACGCGTGCGAGCGCACGCGGCTCGGTGGCGCGATAGAACTCGCCGCCGGTCATCTCGGCGATCGCGCTCAGGGTCGGCTCATCGAGCTCGCCGCGGATATGGGTGTAGATCGTCTCGATCTGGCCGGTGAACGGATTCTCTCTCTTCACCGGCAGCGGCACCGGTCCTTCGCTCCCGACGCCGATCGTGTAGACCTTGATCCCGCTCTGCGCGGCCAGCTGCGCCGCGACCCGCGGCTCGATCGAGCCGGAGTTGTTCACGCCGTCCGTGACCAGGATGATCACGCGGCTGCGCGTCCTGGACGTGCGCAGCCGGTTCACCGAGGTGGCGAGCGCGTGCCCGATGGCGGTCCCGTTCCCATGTTCCCCGAGCTCGGCACGGTCGAGAATCCCCTCGGTGATCCGCCGGTCGTACGTGATCGGGACGCGCGTCGCCGCGCGGCTGCCGAACGTCACCAGCCCGATCCGGTCGTCGATCCGGCCGCGGATGAACTGCGCGATCAGCTCGCGCGCCACCTCGAAACGGTTGCGCGGCCGGAAGTCCTCCGCGGCCATGCTCCCCGAGGCATCGAGCGCGATGACGATGTCGATCCCGAACCGGTCACTCGCCGCCAGCCGGACCACCCGCTGCGGCCGCGCCAGCGCCACGATGAGCAGCAGCAGCGCCAGGAGCTCGAACAGGAACGGAATCCCCGAGGTGACCGCGCGGAAGCTGCGCGTCCTGCCGACGAGCGAGAGCGAGGAGAAGCCGAACGCCCCCATCCGCGCCCGACGGTCGCGCACGACCAGCACGATGCGCGCGATCACGAGCGCCGCAAGTGCGAACCAGAGAGGATGGGCGAAGCGGGTCATATTTGGAGTGAGGTGACCGCAGTCACCGCTTTCCTCCCGAGTGCCGAGAGCGTCGGTTCTGCGAGTAAAAGCGGTGACTGCGGTCACCGCACTCCAAAACTTTTTCACTCATGACGCCAGCTCCAGGGCTCGACTGGCCACCTCGTCGAAATCCTTCGGTTCCGCTCCCCACGGCGAGAACTTTTCGCGGTCGCCCTGCCTGAGGATGTCCACCACGATGCGGTCGTCCTCGCGCAGGCGCGGGACCAGCTCGGTGGTGGTGAGATCGCTGCGGAGCTGCGGGCGCGTCGCCGCGAGATAGGCGCGGGTCTCGTCGGCGAGCTTCGCCCACCGCTTCGCCTGCGACGGGTCCTCCCGCAACGCGAGCACCGCGCGCCGGAAACGCTCCTCCGGCGCGAGCAACGGCTGCGACGGCAGGACCTCGGCCGTCTTCTTCGCACGGCGCCATACCGCGAGCCACGCCGCGAGCGCGCAGAGGGCCGCAATGGCGATGGCGATGAACGGCGCGCGCGGATACGGCACCTCGCGCGGCGGGACGAGCGGCGCGGGCGCCAGTTGATCGTTCGGCGCGAGCACCGACTGCACCGGGACCTTGAGGTTCTTGAAACGGACGTTGCCGGTGACGCCGCTGAGCGCGAATGGTTTCGGCACGAACGTGCGCACCACCACTCGGTTCCCCGTGCGCGACACGACCTCGTACTCCGGCGACGCGTCGAGCGTCACCGGCGCGGCGAACTCGATCGCGATCAGGTCGCCGACCTTCGGCGCCGGCGGCTGGAACGTGGCCGTCACGAGGGCGAGAACGATCAGGATCAATCGCGCCTCCGGCCGGCGTGCCTGAGCGCACGTTCGCGGAAGAAGCGCAGCAGCTCGCGCTCGTACGGCACCGCCGTGGACACGGTGAGGTGATCGACGGCCGCGCTGCGGAAACGGCGCGTGAGAATCTCCCGGCGCTGCGTCGCGCGCCGCGCGACGTCCGACTTGCGCAGGTCGACCAGCATCGCCTCCCCCGACTCGAGATCGACGATGCGCGCCAGTCCGCGGTCGGGAAAGCGCTCTTCCCGCGGATCGACGATCGGAATGGCGATCACGTCATGCTTGCGATTGAGCCGGTTCAGCGACTTCTCGAAATGCAGGTCCAGAAAGTCGGACAGCACGAGCACCACCGCGCGCCTGCCTCCAACGCGTTCGAGGAAGCTCGTGGCGTGATCGAGATCCGCCTCCCCTCCCGGCCCGCTCATCGCCGCCTCGACCGCCGCACGCACCAGCACCTGCGCGTGGCCGCGCCCTCGACGCGGGGGGATGAAGGTGCGGATGGTGTCCGAGAAGAGGAGCAGTCCCGCGCGATCGGAGTTCTCGACCGCGGAGAAGGCGAACACCGCCGCCAGCTCCGCCGCGATGTCGCACTTGCGCCAGTCGACGGAGCCGAACTTCATCGAGCCGGAGACGTCTACCGCCACGATGATGGTGAGATCGCGCTCCTCGACGAACTGCTTCACATGCGGCACGCCGCTGCGCGCCGTGACGTTCCAGTCGATGGTCCGAATGTCGTCCCCGGGCATGTACTCCCGCACCTGCGCGAACTCGATCCCGTGCCCATGAAACGCGGAGTGATAGTCCCCCGCGAACCCGGCCCGGATCAGCCGCGCGGAGAGCAGCTCGAGATCGCGCACGCGGCGGACGAGCGGGGCTCGGAGGTCGGGGTGTTTGCGTTTGAAGAACATGGGACTTGGCGTTAGGCGTTAGGCATTCGGGGCGTGTCGCCCGGGCGATAGGCCCCAAAAGCCCAACGCCCAAAGCCCCACGCCATGTTCACGGCACCGCCACCGCGCCCAACACCTGGTCGATGAGCCGGTCCGCGGTCATCTGCTCCGCCGCCGCTTCGTAGCTGAGGACGAGGCGGTGGCGCAGGACGTCGTGGGCGACTGCTTTCACGTCCTCGGGGACGACGTATTCGCGTCCTTCGATGAATGCGTGCGCCTTCGATACGTGCGCCAGGGCGAGCGTCGCGCGCGGGCTGGCGCCGAAGGCGATGTGGTGCGAGATGGCGCCCAGCCGGTACTCGGACGGCTTCCGGGTCGCGGTGACGAGCTGCACGATGTAGCGGCCGATCCGCTCGTCGGTGTGTACTTTTGCGGCGAGGTTCGCGATCTCGCGGATCTCCGCCAGGCCGAGGACTTTCTGGACGGTGACGTTCTCCCGCATCGGATTGAGATAGAGGCCGAGGATGCGCAGCTCTTCGTCCGCGGCGGGATAGTCGACCTTCAGCTTCATCACGAAGCGGTCGACCTGCGCCTCCGGCAGCGCATACGTCCCTTCATGCTCGATCGGGTTCTGCGTGGCGATGACGAGGAACGGATCGGGCAGCGGGTACGAACGATCGCCGATCGTCACCTGCCGCTCCTGCATCGCCTCGAGCAGCGCGCTCTGCACCTTGGCCGGCGCGCGGTTGATCTCGTCGGCGAGCACGAGGTTCGCGAAGATCGGCCCGAGGCGCGCGTTGAACGTGCGGCCGGCCGGGTCGAAGATCTGCGTGCCGGTGATGTCCGCCGGGAGCAGGTCGGGCGTGAACTGGATGCGCTTGAACGACGCGTCGATCGCCCCGGCCAGCGTCTTCACCAGCAGCGTCTTGGCGAGGCCCGGCAATCCTTCGATGAGCACGTGTCCGCGCACCAGGATGGCGATGACGAGCCGGTTCAGCACCGTCTGCTGCCCCACCACCGCCCGCCCCACTTCCGTGCGCAGCTTCGCGATCGTCGCCTGTGCGTTTTCGATTCCCTCAGTCATCGTCGGGAGTTTAGTATCCCTGCCGTGCGACCCAAGAAAAAATGGGGACAGAATTTTCTGCGGAACCGCGGAGCTGTTGACCGGATTGTTGCCGCGATCGAGCCGCAGCCGGACGAGGTCGTGCTCGAGATCGGCCCCGGTGAGGGAGTGCTGACGGAGAAACTTCTCCAGCTCGGCAATCGCACGATCGCCATCGAGATCGACCCCGACCTGGCGGCGCGCCTGCGCGCGAAGTTCGGCGACCGGCTGGAGCTGCGCCACGAAGACGCGGTCGACGCTGAGCTGCCTTCAACGCCGTTTCGTGCGGTCGGCAACCTTCCCTACAACGTCGGCACCCCCATCCTCCGCCGCGTGATTGCCGACCCGAACTGCCGCCGCGCCGTCTTCATGCTGCAGAAAGAAGTGGCGGACCGCGTCGTCGCGAAACCGGGCAGCGACCCGTACGGCTATCTCACTTTGTACGTGCAGGCCTTCGCCTCGGCGAAGACCGTCATGACCCTCGATCCCCGCTCCTTCTACCCGCCCCCGAAAGTCCGCAGCGCCGTGGTCGTCCTCGATCCCCGCGATCCCGCCCTGACCTCCCCTCGCCAGGAGGTGATCGACGTCGTCAGCACGTCCTTCCGCATGCGCAGGAAGAAACTGGTCAACAACTTGACCGGCTGGCGCGAGCTGACGCGCGAACAGGTGCTGGCCGCGATTGCGGCCGCGGGACTCAGTGAGGACGTGCGAGCGGAGACGATGTCGCTGGCGGAGTTCGATCGGTTGAGCTCGCAGCTCGCAGCTCGCAGCTCTCAGGAGAGACGCTGAGCCGGCCGATATGCTCGGTCTCTCCTGCCTGCTGAGAGCTGTGAGCTGCGAGCTGACTCAAAACAGCCACGCATACCCCACCTTCACGAACACCGCGCGGTTCGTGCGCGTCAGGTCCCGCTCTCCCTCGTAGTTGTCCGAGTAGCCGGCCAGGAAGACGGTCTGGGCGTTGACGCGGTAGGAGAAGAGGAGTTGCGTCAGGAGGCGGCGTTCCACCTCGTCGAGCATGCGGTACTGGAGGATGGTGCGGACGAAGGCGCGGCGGCTGAAGTGGTAGAGGAGCCGGGCCTGCGGGAGGTGGAGGTCGAAGATGCGGGCGCCCGATTTCGTGTTCAGGACCTGGTAGTCGTAGGCGAGCTCTCCGCTGATCCGGCGGCCGAGGTTGATGTCGGCGGAGGGGGAGACGATGACGAAGTCGGCCTGCTGCGAGTTGTTGAAGTCGATCGTCTCGCCGGCGCGGATCTCCAGCCCGAGGGTGACGTCGCGGGAGGGTTCGAACTGGCCGGAGACGGAATAGCGGAAGTTCTGGTAGGTGGTCCCGTCGAAGAACTCCTGGTTCGGAGCGAGGTTGATGCTGATCTCCGACTGCCGCGGCCCCTGATAGGTGAAGTTGACGTCCCCGCCCCATTCGGTCCAGTTGCCGTCGTACTGGCGCGTGGTGTCGACGCCGCCGCCGATGAAGAGATTGCGGAACCAGCGGTCGGCTCCGCCGCGGATGCGCCGGTCGCCGCCGACGTTCGCGGCACGGACGCCCACCTGGTTCAGGAAGCCGCTGTCGGCGCGGAACTCCGGCGCGACCTCCGTGTATTCGCCGGACCAGGTCCAGTTCTGATCCGTATGAGAGTAGGCCGCGCGCAGTGCGTGTCCCGTGAACGGCGACGCGGAATCGGGATACGAGGTGCGCGAGCCGGCCACCTGCACGCGCAGTGAATCGCGCTCGCTGACGCGGTAGTACGAGTCGGCCGCCAGAACGTCGTTCGAATACTGCTCCCCTCGCCGCGTGGTCAGGAGTCCGCCGATGGTCCCCGAGGCGCCCCGCTCTGCGCGATAGCGGGCGAAGCCGGTGGTGGACTGGCCGGGGATGGTGACGACGCCGGACGAGTCGTCGTCCGGAATGAGGATGTTCGTGATCTCGTCGCGCGCGAAAAGGACGCCGTACAGGTGCGAACCGCTCTTGCCGGTGAGCTTCAGCCCCGCCGCCGGCTCGGCGATGTTGCGCGTGAAGACGAGCGGAAGCCGCGTCTCGAAGACGTCCGCCCCTTCCACGAAGAACGGGCGCCGCTCCGGGAAATACAGCGCGAACCGCGTGTTGACGTCGAGCTGCGCCGAGTCGGCCTCGACCTGCGAAAAGTCGGGGTTGATCGTCGCTTGGAGCGAGGTTCCGGGCGTCATCGCCCAGCGCGCGGAGACCCCGGCGTCCAGCGCGTCATCGTTGGTGCCGGTGAGCGTGGGGGTGACTTCGATGTTGCGGCCGCTCTCCGGGATCGTGAAGCCGTGCAGGTCCTCGAACTGGCAGACCAGGCAGTCGCGGTTCAGGTCCGTGCGCATCGAGCGCAGCCGGTGCTGTACGTCGCGCGGCCATTCGCGCACCGCCAGGAACCCCCACGTCTGCGGGCCCTGCGTGGACGGGATGCGCAACTGCTGCAGCGGGACCGCGATCTCGACGACGTAGCCATCGCCGGTCACCCTTCCCGCCGAGTCCCAGATCGCGTCCCACGAAAAGTCCTCGGTTCCCTCGACGTCGCTGTTGATCGCGTCGATCTGCACGCCGAGGGGGTTGACGCGGAACTGGTACGCGCGCCGGTCGTCGTTGAACGGGTCGAGGTAGAACCCCACCACGTCATCCTCGGTGGCCGCATCGCGCTCGTGATACCGCGCGCGGATGCGCCCCGGCTGCGGGTCCTTGGCGCGGAAGGCGATGTAGAGATTGCGCTCGTCGTACGTCACCAGCGCCTCCGTCTCCACCGGCGCGGCGATGTTGTCGGACGGGTACCACTCGTACGCCACCGGCAGCGGAGTGGCCGCCGCCCACGCCGGCTCGTCGAGCTGCGCGTCGATGTGGATGGGGGCATTCGCCGGAGACACTTCGAGCACTGCTGCCAGGATCAGCGCAAACATGGACACCCCTGTCTTCTTCTGGAGCGGTTACTCGGTCGCGCCGGCCGCGAGCAGCATGCGCTCGATCTCGCGGTGGCCGCCGCGGCGCGCCTGGTTCAACGGCGTGCGCCAGTGCGGCAGGTCGTCGGAGTCGAAGACGAAGACGCGCGCGTTGACGTCGGCCCGGCGCTCGATGAGCAGGCGCACGACTTCCGTGCGTCCGAGCCGCGACGCCGTGATGAGCGCGTTCTCGTCGCCGGCGACCACTTCATCGATGCGCGCGCCACGCCGCAGGAGCAGGTCGACGATCTCCGTCTCCCCGGATGCGGAGGCGGCGATGAGCGGGTTGCCGTCGCCGAGTGACGGAACGTTCGGATCGGCGCCGCGATCGAGGAGAAAGCGCACCGCGTCGACATGCCCGTTCTTCGCGGCGATCAGGAGCATCGTCCCGTCGCCCGGGAACGCTGTGTCGATGTTCCCACCGCGATCGAGATACTCACCGAGCCTGCCGACGTCGCCACGCTCGGACGCGCGGATGACCTCTTCGCGGAAGAGCACCAGCGCCCCTCCGATGGCCCCCGCCACGCCCTCTTCGATGGCCTGGTCATTCACCCCCTCGGGCACCACTTCATCGGCCACCAGACGCAGCGTGCCGAACGCGGCGAGCGAGACCAGCATCACCAGTACAGCCGCCGCGGCAGCCGCGCGGCTGTGCGGACCCCGCCGCTGGCGGGGATCCAGGATCGCGTGCACGCGCTCGGCGAGCCGCGTCGGAGACGCCATCGGCAGCGCCGGCAGCGCGCGTCTCCGCGCCATGGACTTCGCGAGCAGGACCAGTTGCTCCGCGTACGTCGCGGAGTCGGAAGAGCGGACCACCGCGTCATCGCAGGCGCGCTCCGCCTCGACGCAGAGCCGCTGCCACGCCACCCACACCAGCGGATGCGGCCAGTAGAGCGCCGCCGCGACCCGCGCGACGAGCTGCACCGCCCAGTCTTCGCGCCGGACGTGCTCGAGCTCGTGCCGGATCGCGCGCGTCAGCTCCCCTGCCGACCATTCGCGCGCCGCCGCCGGCAACACGATCGTCGAGCGGATGAGCCCGAACGTCAGCGGGACGGCGATGCGGCTGGAGAGGACGACCAGGGTCGGCCGTCGGATACTCGCCCGTAGCGCGATCTCGTTCATCCGCGCGGTCCCTTCCAGCCAGACCTCGGAGGACCGCGCCAGCGCGCGCAGCCGGAGCACGCCGAGCAGGAGGCGCCCGAGGAGGAGGAACACCACCGCGGCGTATGCAGCGAGGAGGAGGTCAGCCGTCCTGATGGAGCGGCGCACGCTCGCCCCGCCGGTTTGCACCGGCATGAGAGGCTCGGCCGGCTGAACGCGCGCCGGTTCACCGGTGAGGACGAACGCCGCCGGCGCCTTCTGCACCGTGATGTCCACTGCCGGCGCAAATCTCTGCACGCCAGGCAACAGCAGCAGGAACAGGAACACCGCCGCCAGCATCAGGTGCCGCACGGAGGCGCGCGAGCGGCGGGCCGCCAGCACGAAGGTGAGCCCGAGCAACAAAACCACGGTCGACTTCAGGAGGATTGCAATCATCGTTCGCTCCGTTCCCTGCGCACGCGCTCGATCTGCCTGGTCAGCTCGTCCAGCTCGTCGTCGCTCCACTTCTCATCGCTCAGCAGCGCCGTCACGGCCTGCTCCTTCGACCCTTCGAAGAACACGTCCACCAGCCGCCGCAGCGCCGACTTGCGCGCCTTCCCGCGCGGCATGGTCGGCGAGTAGACGTACCGGAGCCCCTTCTCCTTGTGTTTGACGGCGCCCTTGGCCTCGAGTTTGGCGAGCATGGCCCGCACGGCCGAATAGCTCGGCGGATCGGAAAGCCGCTCCCGGATCTCCTCCGCCGAGGCCTCGTCGCCGACGGCGAAGATGACCTCGAGAATCTCACGCTCCCTGCGGGACAACGCCGGTTGTGTCATGAACGCAGCATAGTGCTACGTTTGTAGCATGTCAATGAGGAGGAGGGCGTCGGGCTTCAGGCGTCTGGGAGTTTGCGCGAGAAGGCACAGAAGCGTGACATTCCCTTCCCGTAAGCACCCCGTAAGCACCCCCTCGGATTATCCTTTTCGCCATGCTCAAACGCCTCCTTCTCCTCCTCGTCCTCGTCGCGGCTGCTGCGCCTTTGAGAGCCGCGTGCACCCTGCAGATGTCGGTGAGTTGTCAGAGCGGGTCCTGCGTCGCCACGACGGTCAACAGCGGCGGCAGCTGTTCCGGGCTCGTTTATTCGTTGTGGTTCAGCGATGCCGCAAACGTGCAGCTGAACGATCCGCACGTGAGCCTCGGCGGAGTCGACGAGTGCTTCGACTCCGGCGACTTCGGGGGCGGCGGAGCGGGAGGCGGGTTCGCGTTCTGCCTGGGCGAGTCGACCATCGGCGCGGGCCAGAGCTTCACGTCGAGCGTCGACGTCGGCGGCGCCGATGCCAGCAACATCTCGCTCTTCGCCATCACCTGGATCGGCACTCCCGACGGTGAGGAGATCGCCTCGGCGTACGCCTTCTCGAACGTCTCCGCGCCGACCTGCACGCCTATCATCAGCGCACCGCCGGTGACGCAGTCGGGCGTCGAGTACACCGTCAGCTGGACACCGGTCGCCGATCCGACCGCGCAGTTCATCGTCGAGGAATCGGGCAGCGCAGACTTCAGCACGAACACCACCCAGTTCCAGGTGAACGGCCTGTCGAAGACGTTCCGCCACGACGGCATGGCCACCACGACCACTTATTACTACCGCGTCCGTCCGACGCATTGCACCGGCGGCACGCCGGGAACGTCGCAGGTGACGCAGACCGTCGTGCAGGCCGCGGCGCCTCCGTCCGAGGACAGTGCGGAGATCGCGGTGCCGTTCGGCAGCACGACCCCGGTACCGCTGCAGGTGTTCATCCCCGGCCCCCTGTCGTCATCAACGGCCGCCGCGGTGACGACGTTCACCGCCACGACCGACCAGCCGTACCTGACCGTCACGCCGAGCTCCGGCGAGCTGCCGGCTCAGGGGCGCGTCGTCACCGTCACCGCGAATCCGACGTCCCTCGCGCCGGGTGCGAACACCGGCACGCTCATCGTCACCATCACCAGCGACAACGCGAACGGGGGCGTCAGCACGAACGCCACCACCAACCTCAACATCCCTGTGTCGATCAGCCTCGTGACCCCGGTCGCGCCGGGCACCAAGACCACGCCGCCGGTGAACGCGATGATCATCCCGGTGGTCACGCACGTGAACGCGGCCGCGGGTCCGTTCCTCTCCGACGTCCGCCTGACCAACGCGAGTCCGAGCACGATCAACTACCAGATCACCCTGTCGCCGACCGGCCCGAACGCGGTCCTGACCAGCAAGGTCACGCAGGTCCCGGTGGAAGGCCACCAGACCATCGCCCTCAACGACGTCGTGAAGAACTTCTTCGGCTTCGGCGCCACGTCGAACCCGGCCGACGTCGGCTTCGGCTCGCTCGAGATCCGTCCGCTCAACACGTCCTCCACCGCCACCTTCGCGGCGAGCCGTACCTACGCGAACACCATCAACGGCACCTTCGGCCAGTTCATCGCGGCCATGCCGTTCACGAAGTTCGCGACCAGGCGCGTCTCCGGCATCCCCCTCCCCGGCAATCCGCAGACGCCCGGCCCCGCGGTGCTCTCGCTGCAGCAGGTCGCGCAGTCGGCGAAGTTCCGCACGAACCTCGGCATCGTGGAAGGTGCCGGCGAGCCGGCCAGCGGCCGCATCCGCATCTACGACGTTCTCGGCTCGGTCCTGAAGGACATCCCCTTCTCGCTCCAGCCGGGCGAGCATCGCCAGATCAACCGCTTCATCAGCGACCCGAACTTCGGCAACATCCCCAACCTCGACGACGGCCGCATCGAGATCATCGTCGAGTCGCAGACCGGCGCCGTGACGGCGTACGCGTCCGTGCTCGACAACGTGACCACCGACCCGCTCGCGGTCATGCCGGTGGAAGCGACGAAAATCAGCGCGTCGCGCTACATCGTCCCGGGCATGGCGGAGCTGCCGAACCGCGTCAACAACTTCCATTCCGACCTGCGCCTCTTCAACGGCGGCACGACGGCCGTGCCGGTGACGCTCACCTTCTACCCGCAGGGCGGCGGCACGCCGCTGACCGCGGAACCGCGGACCGTCCGCGCGGGTGAAGTGCTCGTGCTCGACAACGTCCTGCCGTCGCTCTTCAACGCCACCAACACCGGCGGCTCGGTGGTCATCACCACCCCGTCAGACTCGTCGCTGGTCGCCACCGGCCGCACCTACACCGAGGTGGAGGGAGGCGGAACGTACGGCCAGTTCATCCCGGGCGTGACGTCGAAGGAAGGGACCGGCGCGGGAGAGCGTGCGCTGCAGCTCATGCAGCTCGAGGACTCGGCCGGTTTCCGCTCGAACATCGGGCTCGCGGAGCTGACTGGCAACAGCGCCACGGTGCGCCTGAAGCTGCACCTGGCGGACAGCAAGACCACCCCGGTGACCGAGTTCATCCTCGCGCCGAACGAGTTCCGCCAACTCCCCGCGGTCTCGGCGATGAACCCCGGCAAGCAGACGTACAACGCCCGCCTGGAGATCGAAGTGATCGGCGGCACGGGCCGCGTGACGGCCTACGGCTCGGTGATCGACAACGAAAGCAAGGATCCGACGTACGTCCCTGCGCAGTAAGGAGTTGAGGGTTGCGGCTTGGCCGCAACCCGCAACTTTTTTTCGCGGTTCCGTGAGCCTCGTCACACACCGGGCACAACACGGCATCTTGATTGCTGCTCGTGCCCGCTCAATGGCAACCCCTGAAGAAGTACTGACCCGGCGTAGGAGTGACATCGAGGCGGCGAACGAATCGCCCCTGCGTGTCCTCGCTGTCGATGACGACCGGATGTACCTCAAGCGGCTTCAACTGGTGCTGACGCGGGCAGGGTTCGACGTCGTCACCGCTCACGATGGGCCGTCCGCCCTCGACCGCATCCGCTCCGACCGCGAGATCGGGGTGCTCCTGATCGACCTCTCCATGCCGGGCATGGATGGAATCGAGACCGTTCGCCATGCGCGCGAGGCGTGCGCGTTCCCCGGCCTCTACGCGATCCTGCTCACGGCCAGCGATGGCACCGAGGTGAAGCTGCGAGCACTCGACAGCGGCCTGGACGACTTCCTCACCAAGAGCTCCTCGGATTCGGAGATCCTGGCCAAGCTACGCAGCGCCGCCCGACGGCTGGAGATGGAGCGCCGCCTTCACCTGCAGAACGAAGAGCTGCAGACGCTCGCCCTCACGGACGAGCTGACCGGCATCGCCAACCGCCGCGCGCTCTTCCGCGAAGCGGACCAGATCCTCGGCTCCGGCAAGTCGCTCTCGGTCGTGCTCTTCGACCTCAACCGATTCAAACAGATCAACGACACGTACGGCCACCTGATGGGCGACCGCATCCTCGCCGACGTGGCTGCCTGCCTGAAGCTGAACACCCGCATCGGAGACGTGATCGCCCGTTACGGCGGCGACGAGTTCGTCCTGCTCCTCCCCGAGACCACGGGCACGGCCGCGCGCGTGATCACCGACCGCATCTGCGAACAGATCGCCCAACTGCGCTGGGACGTAGCCGGCCAGACCATCACCATCAACGTCGGCACCGGCCTCTCCACCGCCGGCAGCGGCAGCAGCATCTCCACCCTCCTCGCCGAGTCAGACGCGAAGCTGTACGACGCAAAGATGGCGCGGGATTTAGGGGCGGCGGAGCTGGGGATCACGCTGTAGAGCAGTTTGGAGTGCGGTGACCGCAGTCACCGCTTTGACTCCGAAAGGCACGGAATGAAAGCGGTGACTGCGGTCACCGCACTCCAAACTCAGCGCATGACTAGTACTTAAGGTCTTCGATGTTTCTGCGCGCTTCATCCGCCCACGGCGACTTTGGGTCCACGACGAGGTACTCCTTCCACGCCTGCAGGGCACGATCGTCGTTGAGCCTGTCGAGAGCCATGGCGCGGTTCCAGAGGGCGACCGGCGCCTTGCTCCCTTCGCTCAGCTTCACCGCTTCCCGTAGTTCCTCGGTCCTGCCGCTGGCGATCAGCGCAGCAGCGAGGTCCGGAACCGCGGTCTTGTTCGCCTTCGCTGCTTCGCGGAGATCCGGAATGGCCTCGCGCGGTTTGAACATCATCAAATAGGCCATCCCGCGCGCATGAGGATCCCGGCTTCTCGTCTCGACATCCCCAGCGACCCTGTACACGTCGGGCGCCACGTCCGGATCGATGAGCGGCGATTCTTCGGCGCGGACGCTGCGATTCACCGATTTCGCTTTCTTGTACGGGAGTTCAACCGAAAGACGCCCCGGAGAAGGACGATAGGTGCTGTCTACTCCCGCCGCGACGACGTCTCCGGCCGACGGCCCCCACACCGCCTTCCGGATCGGCGCGCCGAACACCACCAACAACCCCGCCGCCACCGCCAGCGACGCTGCCGCCACGCGCCAGCCTGCGCGCTTCGGCATCTCCACTACGTTGTCGGCTTCGGTCATGGTCATGATGTCGCTGATGTCGTTGAGGTCCGTGCGGCACTCGTCGCATGCGGCGAGGTGTTCCGTCACCGCGCGTCTTTCCTTCGTGTTCAGCCGATCGTCAATGAATGCTGCGAGCGTTTCGTCTGCAGGGTGTACGGTCATCACTTCGGGAGCGGTCATCGCGCCCTCCCTTCCCGTCTACGCACTCCCTTACCACCTGCAGACTGAGAGGGACCGGGGGGCGGGATTTCCGGCACGATGCCGAAGCGGATCTCCTGATCGCCGCGGGCCAGCAGCAAGGCGACCTCGGACTTGCTCACACCCGCCTTCTCCAGGCCGCGCCGCAGCGCGAGGTAGAGCTTGTCCAGCCTCTTGTAGACCTTCTTCTGGTCCATGTGCAGCGTCCGGGCGATGTCCGGCACCTTGCGCTCGTCCCAGAAACGCATCTGCAGGATCAGCTGGTCTTCGGCCCCGCACTCCTGGAAGAGCCTATCGAGCGTAGTGGCCGTGTAGCGGGCGGCGCGCTCCCGGTCGCGGGCTTCGACGAGCTCGTCCGCCTCCCCATCCGCGGCGACCGACTCCGGCAGCAGCTCATCGGAGACGGGGATCGGCCGGGGTACGCGCGGCGGGAGACGGAGATAGATCGCCTCGAGCTCCGCGATGGTGTACTCCGAGCCGGCCGGGGTGGTGAGCTCTCGCACTGCTTCCTCGAATGTATATCCATCGCGTGTCAGAAGCCGCTCCAGGTCGATCGCCTTCCGGCCGAGACGCTTCGCCTCCGCCGAGGGGCGCCACTTCCCCCACTGCTTCACACGCCACTGGCTATGGAAGCGCTTGATGACCGTGTGGAGATACGTCGAGAGCGAGCTTCGGCCCTCGAACTTCCGGAAAACGGCGTAATCGTCCTCCAGCAAGTGCACGCGTACTTCCTGCGTGAACTCGGCAGCCTCATCCGGATTCAGGCGATGCTTACGCGCGACAGATCTCGCGATCTGCTCGATTGTCCGGAGGTTCTGGAGGTACGCGTCCTCGGCCTTCATCCGCCGCCACACTGCACATGATTTGGGAACTTGGTGCAGTCTAGCAGCAAGACACGTAAAGGAGTGTGCGGTGACGGATCGCCGTCAGCGCACGTGCAGATACTTGACATGCTCTCGATTTAGACTTAGTCTAATTTTCGTGCAAGTCAAAGACTCTTCCGTGGCGCTTCGCGACTCAGGCATTCAGCCCTCGGCGCAGCGCGTCGCGGTGGCGGATTACGTCCTGCACACACACGAGCATCCTTCCGCCGACCTGGTGTGGAAGCGCGTCCGCTACCGCTTCCCCTGGATCTCCCGCGCCACCGTCTACAACACGCTGAATCTCTTCGTCGACAAAGGGCTGTTGCAGCGTCTCAATCTGAGCGAGGACTCCGTCGTCTTCGACCCGATCACCGAGACCCACCACCACTTCATCGACGAAAAGACCGGCGCGATTCACGACGTGCCGTGGGACCGGGTGCAGGTGTGCAACGTCGAATCGCTTCGCGAGTTCGAGGTACACGACTACCAGGTGGTGATGCGCGGAATCGTGAAGGGCTCGCGCAAGAAAACAAAAGGAGAGAAGTAAACGATGTTGACTGTTGGCGACAAGTTTCCCGATTTCAATCTCACTGCGAACGTCGGCCGCGCGAAGGGGCAGGAGTTCAAGCAGCTCTCGAACAAGGACTTCGACGGCAAGTGGCTGGTCTTCTACGCCTACCCGAAGGACTTCACCTTCATCTGCCCGACCGAGATCGTCGAGTTCGGCAAGCACACTCAGGACTTCGCCGATCGTGACGCGGTCGTCGTGGGCGGCTCCACGGACAACGAGTACTCGCACCTGGCGTGGCGCAACTCGCATCCCGACCTCGCCGACCTCCCCACCCCGCTCGTGCACATCAACCCGTCGCTGGCGAACCAGCTCGGCATCGTGCACAAGGCGGAAGGGGTCGCGCTGCGCGTGACCTACGTCGTCGACCCGAACGGCACCATCCGCGCCGTCAGCGCGTACGACCTCTCGGTCGGCCGCAACGTCGGCGAAGTGCTCCGCACGCTCGACGCGCTGCAGTCCGACGAGCTCTGCCCCTGCAACTGGCAGAAGGGTGAAGACACCATCAAGGTGGCGTAATGAGCCGCGTCGAAGAGCTCCGCACCGCCATTCCCGAGGCGGCCAAGGACATCAAGCTGAACCTGCAGAGCATTCTGCAGCCGGGAGCTCTCACGCCGGCGCAACGTTGGGGAGTGGCGATCGCTTCGGCGGTCGCCACCCGTAACGTCCGCCTCCGCGATGCGCTGATCGAAGACTCGCGCGCCGAGGTCGGCGCGGATGTGGTCGACGACGCGCTGGCCGCGGCGGCGCTGATGGCCATGAACAACGTGTACTACCGCTTCCGCCACATGGTCGGCAAGCCGTCGTACTCGCAGATGCCGGCCCGCCTGCGCATGCAGCGCATCGTGAAGCCGGCCACGAACAAGACGGACTTCGAGCTGTTCTGCCTCGCGGTCAGCGCCATCAACGCCTGCGAGATGTGCATCCGCTCGCATGAAGATGTCGTAATCAAGGGCGGCTTGTCCGAGGATCAGGTGCACGATGCCATCCGCATCGCCGCCACGATCAACGCCGCCTCGGTGGCCATCGAGCTGCCGGTGCTGGAAGCCGTAGCGGTGTAACGTTTCGTGAGCGGCGGGCTCTCAAGCCCGCCGCACCCGGAACGCATCCTTCAACGTCCCCTCGCCCGCCATACGCGCGGTCGCTTCCGCGGACAGGTGCTCGGCGATCTCGAGGTCCAGGCCGAACACTTCCCGCGCATAGTCCTCGACAGCCACAGTCCGGCCGAGGAGCGGATCGTAGACCTCGCCGTCGCAGCAGCAGACGTAGTGCGTGTTCCAGGTGGTGCCCCTGAATCGCAGCGGCACCAGCGGCTCGTGAAACGCCTGTCCACTGCGTTCGGTGATGTGCCGCAGCCGCCCGATCCAAGGCGCACGTCCCGCGCCGAGCAGCAATTCGGCGAGCGCGCACGCGTGCACGACGCAGTTCGCCGTGTACCCCGTGGACATGGCCGCGGAAGTCTGTTCGAGGTACTCGCGTGCCGCGTCGCTCACGATCGCGATTATCGCTTGCGACCCACCGCTCCTGACGCGACAATCCTCCCCATGTGCCGGTGGTGCAAGGGAGTGGTGAGCGGGCGGCGTCGCACCTTCTGTTCCGAAGCGTGCGTGCACGAGTGGCGGCTGCGGTCGAGCTCGTCCTATCTGCGCGAATGCGTCTTCGAGCGCGACAAAGGCGTCTGCGCCCTCTGCGGAATCGACACGCACAAGCTCCGCCGGAAGATCATGCGCAAACCCTTCGGCGAACGCATGCGCGAATTGCGCGAGCTGCAGGAGCAGGGTCTCATCCACAAGAAGCGGAAATCGTGGTGGGAGGCGGATCACATCCGCGCGGTCGTGGAAGGGGGCGATTCCAACCTCGAAAACATGAGGACGCTCTGCATCCCCTGCCATCGTGGCGAAACGGTCGAGCTGCGGCTGCGCCTCAAGGCGAAAGCCGCATCCGGTATGCGACTTGAACTGTAGTGGCTCCATAGACAGGAGCCCATATGCGCAAAGCAACACTCGCATTGACGCTCGTGCTGCTGGCAGCCTGCAGCACGAATCCCGCAACCGGCAAACGACAGTTCAACATCGTCCCCGAATCGCAGGAGATCGCGATCGGGCAATCCTCCCACCAGCAGATCCTCCAGCAATTCGGCACCTACGACGAGAAACCGGAGCTGAACCGGCTCGTGCAGCGGGTCGGCCACCAGCTCGCCGCCGCCTCGGAGCGCCCGAACCTGCCGTGGCATTTCACGGTGCTCGACACCCCCATGGTCAACGCCATGGCGCTGCCCGGCGGCTACATCTACATCACGCGCGGCATGCTCGAGCGCATCAACTCCGAGGATGAGCTGGCGGGGGTGCTCGGCCACGAGATCGCCCACGTCACGGCGCGGCACAGCGCCCAGCAGATTTCGCGGCAGCAGCTCGCGCAGTTCGGCATGGTCCTCGGCGCGGTCGTGGCCGGACCGGAAGTGCTGCAGCAGTACGGACAACTGGCCGAGCTCGGAATCGGCCTCCTCTTCCAGCGCTATTCGCGCGCGCATGAGACCGAAGCGGACCTGCTCGGGACCGGCTACATGGCCGAGGCGCGATTCAACCCGGTCGGCGCCGAGCGGATGCTGATGACGTTGCAGCGGCTCGACAAGAACCCGGCCGCTGGCCTGGACCGCTACTTCATGTCGCACCCCGATCCGGGCAAACGGGTCAAGGACGTCCAGCAGAAGATCACGCAGATCGGCGGCATGGCCTCGGCCGGCGGCTTCGAGCCGCCCGACCGGAACGAGTTCGTGCGGCTGCTGGACGGCGTGATCACCGGCAACAGCACCGAGAACATCGTCGTCAAGAACAACGTGATCTACGACCGTTCGCACGGCATGGTCATCAACGCACCGCGCGGCTGGATCGCGTCCTCCGAGCCGGGGATCCTGTTCGCGATGCATCCGTCCGGGCGGAACGCGAACACCTACTTCGTGGCGCAGGAAGTGCCCGCGCAGCAACTGCAGGGACGCGACGCGCAGAACGCCGTCCGCATCCGCTTCGAGCAGATGGGCCTGCAGTACGCAGGCTCGCGCGAAGCGCGCATGGGCAGCGGCGAGCGCTTCGCGGTCGACGTGTGGCAGGGGCGCACGCAGAGCGGCGTGGTCGGCGTCGAAACCACCCAATGGGTGCACGGCGATCACGTGACGGTGCTGATGTTCGTCTCCGCGGGCGGCGCGAGCCGTAACCAGAGCCCGATGGCCGAGATCCTCTCGCAGATGAACGTCAACCAGCAGCGAGCCCGTTCCGTCGACCCGCCGCGCATCAACCTCGGCACGGTCCGCGGCGGCGAGAGCTGGAACGATCTCGCGCAGCGCGCGACCGGCAATGCCGGCGATGCGGAAGCGGTGGCGAACCTCAACGGCTACGACCTGAGAACGCCTCCGCCGGCCGGCCTGCTCGTGAAGCTACCTGAGGAAGTCGTCCGCGATTAGTCTTTTCGGATGTTCGAGCCGTGGAGGTGGACGATGCGCCACCTCCCGGCTTCGCGCCGCAGCACGAACGTGCGCCGCGAGGTGACGTTCGGGTTCACGTTCTGGAACGTGACCACCGCCGTCTCGCCGAAGCTCTGCACTTGGACGGCGTCCGGCTTCGGCAGCCCGCCGCGATAGTTCGGCCCGAAGAGCGACGCGAACGCGGCCGCGATCTCCGCGCGGCCGTTCGCGCGCAGCGGCTGGTTGTTGATCGGGAAGAACACGGTCGCGTCTTCCGTGAACAGCCCGGCAATGCTCGCGTCGCCGCGGTCGAGCGCGGCCAGGAACTCGTCGACGGTCGCCTGCGGCCCCGGTTGTACCGAAGCGCAGGCACCGAGGAACAGCACGAGGACGAGTGCTCTCACAGGTGGCCTCCGTGCAGTCTTGCAGCGCCGACCGGATCGAGGTCGACCCACGCCAGGCGGATCAGCGTCAACACGTTCCGTCCGAGCCATTCCTTGAACCCGAACACGAACGGCTCCGGGGCGATGAATTGCTCGAAATCCCGCCAGTGACGTTCGTACCGCTCCGGCTGGCGTGCAAGCAGGACTTTGTTGCCGCCGATCGCAATCGGCACGAGCTCGCCGCGGTAGCGATAGAACCCTTCGCTGACGCCGGGCCAGTTCGGATTGAAGACGTCGTCCACGGCCACGATCCCCTCGGGCAGGATTGCGCGCTCCGCCACCTGCAGGTCGTTGAGCACGTCCTCGGGACGATGTCCGCCGTCGATGTGCACGAACCGGCAACTGCTCGTGGTGTCCTCGGGCGTCAGTGCCGAGGAGAGCTTCGCAAAGATCTTCGCCTCGGCGCCGTGCGCCTGCATCTGCCGCTCGAAGATCGCGCGATTCCCTTCGCCGGAACGGTCGCGGTTCAGCTCCTGCTGCTCGAACACATCGCAGACGCCGAGCGTCTCCCCCTCTGCCGCCATCCTGGCCAGAAACAGCGCCGTCTTCCCGTGATGCACCCCGATCTCGAACAGGTTGCCGGTGATCCCCTCGTGCTTCTGGATCTCGTCGACGATGGCGAAGAGGTGCGCGTCGATCGGGAAGAACCACCCCTCGACGTTACGGGTCGATTCAAGGTAGTCGCGGACCGCGGATTTCAGCATCGAAGTCGCATTGTACGAGGACGTTTGGAGTGCGGTGACCGCAGTCACCGCTTTTACTCGAGTCAGCGCTGCGAGGCCCGCTCCGCCCGGAGTGAAAGCGGTGACTGCGGTCACCGCACTCCAAACTTTTACCGCTGCGCGAGCGCCGCGGTCACGATCTTCTCCACGCTCGGCACGAACGCCTGCTCCAGCGGGAACGAGGCCGGGGCCGGGGCGTCCGGGCCGGTCAGGCGGACCACCGGCGCTTTCAGCGCGCTGAAGGCCTTCTCCGCGACGATGGCTGCCACTTCGGCGCCGACTCCGCACATGGCGGAGGCTTCGTGGACCACGATGGCGCGGCCGGTCTTGCGCACCGACGCGAGGACCGTTTCCTCGTCGAGAGGCTTGAGGGAGCGGAGGTCGATCACTTCCGCCGAGAGGCCCTGCTCCTGCAACGCGTTCGCCGCTTCGAGGCACTTGTGTACCGTCTTCGCGTACGAGACCAGCGTCACGTCCGCCCCTGCGCGCAGCACGGCGGCCTTGCCGATCGGGACGAGGTGCTCCCCTTCCGGCACTTCGCCCGGCGTGTGCAGCAGGCCGATGTCGGCGAAGAACATGACCGGGTTGTCGTCGCGGATGGCCGCCTTGAGCATCCCCTTGAAATCGGCCGCATTGGACGGCATCACCACTTTCACGCCGGGCGTGTGGACGAACCACGCCTCGTTGTTGTGGTTGTGCTGCGCGCCGACGCCCCAGCCGGCGCCGGTGCGGACGAGCGTCACGAGCGGGAACTTGAACTGACCGCCGGAGAGGTACCGCAGCTTGCCGGCGCTGTTCACGATCTCGTCCATCGCGAAGGTCATGAAGGGCGCGAAGAGGAGATCGATCACCGGACGCAATCCGGTGGCCGCCGCGCCGGCCGCGGTGCCGGCGATGATCCCCTCGGCCAGCGGGGTGTTGCGCACCCGTTTCGGGCCGAATTCCTCGACGAGCTTGTAGCCTTTCGTGGCGACGCCCTCGCCGAACGTGATGACGCTCGGGTCGCGCCGCATCTCTTCCGCGAGCGCTGCTGTGATGGCCTGGTCCGGAGTCATGGTTGTCGTATTCATGGTCTTCCTCGCTTACGCGTAAACGTCGGTGGTGAGCTCGTCGAAGCCCGGGTACGGCGATTCGAGCGCGAACTGCGCGGCGGCTTCGATGCGCAGCGCGACGCTCGCCTTCAGCTCGGCCAGCTCGGCCGGTTCGATGCTGCCGTTGTCGAGCAGCCGCTGCTCGAGCGTCACGATCGGATCCTTCTTCTTCCACGCCGCCAGCTCGTCCTTGTCGACGTACGACTGGTCGTCCGGCTCCATGTGGCCGCGCAGGCGGTAGGTGTACGTCTCGAGCAGGTACGGCTTGCGATGCTTGCGCACGTACTCGACCGCGAACTTCGCGGCGTCGTGCACTTCCTCGACGTCGTTGCCGTCCACCGTGCGCGCCGCGACGCGGTAGGCCTTCGCGAAGTCGCTGACGTGGTCGGCGAGCATGGTCTCCTTGCGGTGCACGTACGCCTGCCACTGGTTGTTCTCGCAGACGAACAGCACCGGCAGGTCCCACACCGCCGCGAGGTTCATCGCCTCATGGAAAATCCCCTCGGTGGCCGCGCCGTCGCCGAAGAAGACCACCGCGATCGCGTCGCTGCCGGACATCGAGAGGGAGAGGCCGACGCCGGTGGCCAGCGAGAGCTCGCCGCCGACGATGGTCGAGGTCAGCACCACGCCGAGTTCCTTGACCGAGATGTGCAGGCTGCCGCTCTTCCCTTTGCAGTAGCCGGTGGCCTTCCCCATGATCTCGGCGAAGACGCGCCCCGGATCGGCACCCCGCGCGAGCAGGTGGCCGGCGCTGCGGTGGTTGGTGAGGATCAGGTCGTCCTTGCCGAGGGCGCGGATGACGCCGACCGCGGACGCTTCCTGCCCCACGGAGGTGCACATGGTGCCGGCCCGGCCGGTGGCCTGCAGCTCGGCGGATTTCTCTTCGAAGGCGCGGATCGACAGCATCGACTCGAGCGCCTCCGTTACTTCGCGATCCACTACCGTTTCGAACGTTGTCACTGGTGTGTCTCCTTTCGACTGCCGCAATGTAGGTGCGAGGAAGGAGGCGCGGTTGCTAAGAGTTCCTTATGAAGATCCGAAAAGATCGCCGTCGAGCGCGTATGGCGGCGCTGGGTTCTTAAGGGATTGCTAATCGCGTAGGATCGCGGGTCATGAACCCGATCATCTCCGTCGCGGAGCTCGCCGCGCTCGTCGACACGTCTCCCGATCTCGTCCTGCTCGACGCCCGCCCCGGGCCTGGGCTCTACGCCGCTTCGCATCTGCGTGGCGCACGTCACGCCGATCTCGACACGGAGTTGAGCGCCGCGCGCGACGACAACGCCGACCCGGTCCGCGGCGGACGCCACCCCCTCCCCGACTTCGACATCTGGCTGCAGCGCCTCGGCAAGTGGGGGATCTCCCCCTCGACCACCGTCGTGGTCTACGACGACGCGAACGGCGGGAACGCCGCTGCGCGCGCCTGGTGGATGCTGCGAGCGGTCGGACATCGGGACGTGGCGGTCCTCGACGGCGGCTGGCGAGAGCTCGGGGTCACCGACGAGGAGCCGCAGTTCCTCACCCTGCCTCGCTACCCGGCCACGTCCTGGCAGTCGCCGCTGGCGGACATGGACCGCGTGGATGCGCTCCGCAACGATCCGCAGTGGCGCGTGCTCGACGTCCGCGCCCAGGAGCGCTATCGCGGCGAGACGGAACCGATCGACCCGATCGCCGGACGCATCCCCGGAGCGATCAACCTCCCGTTCGCCGAGAACCTCGAGCACGGCCGCTTCAAATCAGCCGATGCCCTGCGCGAACAGTACGAGACGTTGTTCGAAGGAACGCCGCCGGAACGGGTGGTCGTGCACTGCGGCTCCGGCGTCACGGCCTGCCACACGCTGCTCGCGCTGGAACAGGCGGGACTGGGTGGCGCGGCGCTGTACGTCGGAAGCTGGAGCGAGTGGTGCCGGAATGACAAGCCGCAGGAACGGGGTTAAACCCAGATCGCCGCGAAGCGCCACCGCGTGCAGCGAAAGAAAAGTCGCCGGCGGGCGAAGAACGATCGCTGACAACGGAAGAAAAAAAGGTTCCGACTTAAGCAAATTTGCTTAGCCCGGAAGAAAAAAAGCTTCCAACTTAAGCAAATTTGCTTAGCCCGGAAGAAAAAAAGCTTCCAACTTAAGCAAATTTACTTAGCCCGGAAGAAAAAAAGCTTCCAACTTAAGCAAATTTGCTTAGCTCGGAAGAAAAAAAGCTTCCGACTTAAGCAAATTTGCTTAGCTCGGAAGAAAAAAAGCTTCCAGGTCCAACCGATTACACTGGAACCTATGCAAGCATGGCCCGAGCTCCGCTGGTCCGACTGGTCTGATACGTGTCAAACGCTCCAGCTCTGGACGCAGGTGGCCGGGAAGATCCGGATGGCCAGGACGCCCCCGGTGAATCACTGGTGGCACGTGCCGCTGTACGTCACCACGCGCGGGCTCGGCACGTCGCCCATCCCGGACGGCGCGCGCACGTTCTCCATCGATTTCGACTTCGTCGACCACCGCCTGCGCGTGGCCTGCTCCGACGGGACGGAGCTGAGCTTCGCGCTCGAGCCGATGAGCGTGGCGATGTTCCATCGCAAGACCATGGACGCCCTCTCCTCCCTCGGCATCCACGTCAAGATCAACACCACGCCCTCCGAGGTCGAGAACCCGATCCCGTTCGAACAGGATGAACGGCATGCGTCGTATGACGCCGGCGCGGCCCAGCGCTTCTGGACCGCGCTCGTGCAGGCGGACCGGGTCATGAACCAATTCCGTTCCCTCTTCATCGGCAAATCGAGTCCGGTGCATTTCTTCTGGGGCAGCTTCGACCTCGCCGTCACCCGCTTCTCCGGACGCAAGGCGCCCGTGCACCCCGGAAACGCGATGCTCCCCGACTCCGTGACGCGCGAGGCCTACTCGCACGAGGTCTCGAGCGCCGGCTTCTGGCCCGGCGGCCCGGCCATGGAAGCGATGTTCTACTCGTACGCGTACGGCGCGCCGGAAGGATTCGGCGACGCGAAGGTGCGTCCGGACGCCGCGTTCTTCAGCCGGGAAATGGGGGAGTTCATCCTCCCGTACGAAGCCGTGCGCAGCTCCGCCTTGCCGGACGAGACGCTGATGGAGTTCCTGCAGTCGACCTACGAGGCCGCCGCGGAGCTGGGCAAGTGGGACCGCAAAGCGCTGGAGCGCTAGCGGAACGTGTCGCAGTCGGCCATGCGGCCCGACTGGAAGCCGCGCTGGAACCACTCCATGCGCTGGGCCGACGAGCCGTGAGTGAACGATTCGCGGCTCGGGGCGCGGCCGGCCATCTCCTGCATCCGGTCGTCGCCGACCGCGGACGCGGCGCTCAGCCCTTCCTCCACGTCGCCCGGTTCAAGGAGGTTGCGCTGCGCGGCGTGGAACGCCCAGATGCCGGCGTAGCAGTCGGCCTGCAGCTCGAGGCGCACTGAGTATTCGTTGGCGTTGCGGCGATCGCGCTCCTGCGCCTCGCGCACGCGGCTGGCCGTGCCGATCACGTTCTGCACGTGATGTCCGATCTCGTGGGCGATGACGTACGCCTGCGCGAAGTCGCCAGGAGCCTTGAAGCGGCGATGGAGCTCATCGAAGAACCCGAGGTCGAGGTAGACCTTCTGATCGCCGGGGCAGTAGAACGGGCCGGAGGCTGCCTGGCCGGTGCCGCACGCCGTCGGCGTCGCGTCGCGGAAGAGGACCAGGATGGAGGCGGGATACTGCACACCTTCCTGCTGCAGGACGGTCTTCCAGGTGTCCTGCACGCCGTCGAGCACATCGGACACGAACTCGACGGTCCGCTGCTCCTCCGGTGTCTGCTGCACCGGTGCGGTCGAAGTCGGGCCGGGCGCGGGTCCGCTGCCGCCCGAGCCGTCGAAGAACGAGAAGAAGTTCTGCCCCGTCAGCAAGCTCAGGACGAGCAGGATGATGGCGCCGCCGCAGCCGACCTGCGGTCCGCGGCCGAAGCTGAAGCCTCCGCCGCCCGCGCCACGCCGGTCTTCGATGTTTGAGCTGACTCCGCCTGGTGTCCAACGCATGACGCCGGTACTAGCGAGGTGCGTGCCCGCTCGCGGTTTCCTTTTCAGGCACCGCCGCGTCTAACCGGGTGAAGGGAAAAAAACCATGCGCCACGTTGTCCTCGCGCTGATCGCGCTCTGCGTCATTGCGTGCTCCAACCAGAAGGGTGAGGTGACGACGAACGTCCCTCCTCCTCAGAAACAGGCCGACCTCCATCAGGCCCATGAAGTGCCGGCGATCCCGCCGCCGCCGCCGGCTCCGAGGTCGGTGTCCGCGCCGGCCATGATGCCCACCGGGGTCGTCTTCGGCGTCGAGGGCGGCGTGATGGGCGGCGTTCCCGACGGCGTCGTAGGCGGGATGGTGGGGGCTCCGCAGGCCGACGTGGAGCACAACACCGAGGAGTACGGGAGGTTTGCGGAGAACCCGTTCCTCCGTCCGGGCGACGACCCGCTCTCCACGTTCTCGATCGACGTCGACCGCGCGTCGTATGCGAACGTGCGCCGCTTCGTGCAGCGCGGGCAGCGCCCGCCGCGGGACGCAGTGCGCATCGAGGAGATGGTCAACTACTTTACCTACGACTATCCGGAGCCCACGTCCGACCCCTTCTCCATCTCCACCGAGCTGGCCGCCTGCCCCTGGAACGAGAAGCACAGGCTGCTGCTGATCGGCCTGCAGGGAAAGCGGATCAAGACGCGCGACCTCCCTCCGAACAACCTGGTCTTCCTCATCGACACCTCGGGGTCGATGCAGTCGCCCGACAAGCTGCCGCTCGTGCAGGCAGGCCTGCGGCTGCTCGTCGAACAGCTGCGGCGGGAGGACCGCGTCGCGATCGTCACGTACGCCGGCAGCGCCGGACTGGTGTTGCCATCGACGCCGGGCTCGAACAAGTCCGCGATCATGGCCGCGATCGACGAACTGCAGGCGGGAGGCTCGACCGCCGGCGCGGAGGGAATCGTTCTCGCCTATAACGTCGCACGGGAGAACTTCCTCCAGCGTGGCAACAACCGGGTGATCCTCGCCACCGACGGCGACTTCAACGTCGGCGTGACCAGCGACGGTGAGCTGGAGCAGCTCATCGAGCGCAAGCGGCGCGACCGCGTCTTCCTCACGGTCCTCGGGTTCGGCTCCGGCAACATCAAGGATTCGAAGATGGAGCTGCTCGCCGACAAGGGCAACGGCAACTACGCGTACATCGATTCACTGAGCGAGGCACGCAAGACCCTCGTCCACGAGATGGGGGCGACGCTCTTCACGATCGCGAAGGACGTGAAGATCCAGGTGGAGTTCAACCCGTCCGTGGTCGGCGCCTATCGCCTGATCGGGTACGAGAACCGCCTCCTGCGCAGCCAGGACTTCAACGACGACAAGAAGGACGCGGGCGAGCTCGGCGCCGGCCACTCCGTGACCGCGCTCTACGAGATCGTCCCTCCCGGCGAACCGGTTCCGGGCAGCGTGGACCCGCTGAAGTACCAGAAAGTCACCTCGAATGCCGCACCCGCGGAGCTGGCAACCGTGAAGCTGCGCTACAAGGATCCCGACGGCGACACCTCCCGCCTCCTCACCCGTACCGTCGCCTACAACGTGAACCCGATGTCCGACAACCTTCGCCTCGCCTCCGCGATCGCCGAGCTGGGCATGCTCCTGCGCGGCTCCGAGCACAAGGGGGACGCCTCGTTCGACGCCGTGATCGAGCGCGGCAGGATGCAACCGGAGCTCGTCGCGCTGGCGGAGAGGGCGAAGAGCGTGATGTAGGTTTGGCGCGAAGACGGTGTCGGGTGTCAGGTGTCTGGGGCTTGTCGCCCGGGCGAAACACCCCAGATACCCGACACCCGATACCTGACACCAGGACCCTCTTCAGATCGACTGCCCGCTGGCCGGCGGGTAGTCGTCCGATCGCACCAGGATGTCGCGCGGCTTCGAGCCCTGGCTGGGGCCGACGATGCCGTTTGCTTCCATGATCTCGATCAGGCGCGCGGCGCGGGAGTAGCCGAGCTTGAGGCGGCGCTGGAGGTAGGACGCGCTGGCCTGGCCGGTGGTCAGGACCACGCGGACGGCGTCGTCGTACTTTGGATCCTCGAGGTATTCGATGCCGTCGACGCCGTTCTTCTCCTCTTCGAGTTTCGTGATCTCCTCGAGGAACTTCGGCTCCCCCTGGTTCTTCTTCACGAAATCGACGATGTCGTTGATCTCGCGCTCCGACACGTACGCGCCGTGCAGGCGCTTCACGCGGGCGGTGCCGGGAGGGAGAAAGAGCATGTCGCCGTTGCCGAGGAGCTTCTCGGCGCCCTGGGCGTCGAGGATGGTGCGGGAGTCGATCTTCGACGCCACCTGGAACGAGATGCGCGACGGCAGGTTGGCCTTGATTACGCCCGTGATCACGTCCACCGAGGGGCGCTGCGTGGCGATGATGAGATGGATGCCCACCGCGCGCGCCTTCTGCGCGAGACGGGTCACCGAGTCTTCCACGTCCTTCGACGCGACCATCATCAGGTCCGCGAACTCGTCGATGATGATCACGATGTACTGCAGCGGCTCGTCGTGCGGCGTCGGGGCGTCCGCGGCGAGCTTCTTCGCGCGGCGGTAGGCGTCCGGGTCCTTGAGCAGCGAGTTGTACTGGTCGATGTTGCGCACGCCGCACTCGGAGAGGGTGCGGTAGCGGTTCTCCATCTCGTTCACCGCCCAGATCAGCGCTGTCGAGGCGAGCTTCGGGTCGGTAATGATCGGGTGCAGCAGGTGGGGGATGTCCTCGTAGATCTTCAGCTCGACCATCTTCGGGTCGATCATGAGCATGCGCAGCTGCGACGGCAGCGCCTTGTACAGCAGCGACACGATCATGGAGTTGAGGCCGACCGACTTGCCCGCGCCGGTGGCGCCGGCCACGAGGAGATGGGGCATGCGGGCGAGGTCGGTGACGAGCGGCTCGCCGTGAATGTCCTTGCCGAGAGCCAGCGTCAGCAACGACGGCGCGGAGTGGAAGGCCTCGGTCTCGATGATGTCGCGCAGCGTGATCAGCTCGCGCTTCTTGTTCGGCACCTCGATTCCGACGGTCGACGAGCCGGAGATGCGCTCGATGCGGATCGATTCCGCCTTGAGCGCCAGCGCGAGGTCGTCGCCGAGGTTCACCACCTTCGCGTACTTCACGCCGGCGGACGGCTTGAACTCGAACGTCGTGACGACGGGGCCGGGGTGATAGGCGGTGACCTCCCCTTCCACGGAGAACTCGCCGCAGCGCGCTTCGATGAGGTGGCCGATCTCGAGGAACTTCTTGTGGACCTCGTCGTTGATCGTCCCCTGCTTGGGGCCCTCGGTGAGCAGGTTCACCGGCGGCAGGAGATCGTGCGTGAGCTTCAGCTCGCGCTTCGGCGGTTCCTTCTTCTTCATCTCCGGACGGGCGAGCTGCGGCTTCGGCCGCTCCAGCATCGGCTCCGGAAGATCCTCGAAGAGCGGATCCTCGAAATCATCGAAGACCTCATCCATCGGCGCCGCGGCGAAGGACTTCTTCCTCTTTGGCGCGGGCTCCTCCGCCTCGGCCGGCATGACCCGCGGCTTCGGCAGCGGAGCCGGTGCAGGCGGCGCAATCTCTTCCTTCCGGTACAGCTCGAACGGATTCGTCTCTTCCTGCTGCGAGAGCGCTTCCGCCGCTTTCCGGAGGTCGGCTTTCGTCACCTTGCGGATCTGGAACTTGCCGGCGCCTTTCACTTCGCGCACGACCGGGCTGCGGAGCGTGTTCTCCTCCGGCGCGGTGGGGACGAGCCGGAGCGGCGGAGTCTCGACTTTCTCGAGGTGCTTCCGCACGATCGCGGTCTTCATCTTCTCCTTGCGGCGGCGCTCGGAGACGCGGGCCCAGTAGAGCGACATCGCGCGTCCTGCGCCGACGAGCTGCTGGTGCAGGGCCAGGAAGACCGCCGCGAGGCTGATGCGCGTCGCGAGCAGGAGGCCGATCAGGAAGGCCGTGACGAGCACGATCACGGCGCCGCTCGTGTTCATGTTGCCGCTGACGGTGCGGTTGATCTCCTGGCCGAGGTAACCACCCGCGGCGATCAGGGCGCCGCGCAGCCAGATCTTGCCGACCGCGAGGTCGAAGAGCGGCGGGAGCGACAGCGTGAGGACGGCGAGGCCGATCAGCTTCGTGTGGAAGTACTCGATCTCGCGGCCCCAGAAACGGTTCCAGCCGCCGGCGAGCAGGACGCCGGGGAAGAGGAGACTGGCGAAGCCGAAGAAGCTGACGAAGATCCAGGCGAGCGTCGCGCCGTAGTAACCGATCGCGTTGTGGATCTCGGTATTGCTGGAGGTGAAGAACGGCGTGGAGTCGCGCGGGTTGTAGGTGAGAATGGCCGCACCGAGGCTGATGCCGATCGCCACGACGACGATCCCGATCAGTTCCCCTCCGCGCCTGCTACGAAAGAATTCGAGTAGCTGCATCCCCTGCCCTACACTCCCCAGCTTACGTCGAGGAGTGTAGCAAATTTCGTGCGGGGGTTATTACGGAACCACGGTGAGCTCGCCGCTCATGCCGGTGTGGCCGAATCCGCAGCCGCTGTTCGTGCAGAAGAAAACGTAGTCGCCCGCAGGCAGGGTGACGATGCGCTCCGCCGGCGTCCCTTCCGGCAGGCTGTCGAGCGTGAAGATGGTCTGCCCCGTCGTCGCGTTTGCGAGCTGGAACCCGTGCAGCCCTTCGAGCTGCGAGATGCGGAACGTGATCTCTTCGCCGGCGCGCAGCTGGCGCGACTCGGTCTTGGTGAAGCTGAAGTCCTGCGCGACCACGGTCACGATCGCGGCAGGAGGAGGCGGCGGTGGCGGAGGCTCGACGCCGCTGTCCGCGAACGCCGTGATGAAGGTCGGATCCTCGGAGCCGTTGTCGACGATCGAGCAGTAGATGAACACCGGCTGGTCCGACTCGAAGCTGATCCAGGCGTCTGTGAGGTCGCGATTCGGGTTGCCGAAGTAGCCGATGATGTTCGTCGGCCCGATGACACCGAACGGCTGCACCGTCAGGCGGTTCGTCCCGGCCACGAGGTTGTTCTTGTCGTACAGCGTGAAGTCGATGTTCGCCACCACCGGGTTCGGGTTCGCGCCGCCCCAGTTCGTGCGGAAGTTCCCGAGGGTGGCCTCTCCCGCCTTCAGCTGGGGCACGATGCCCTTGTTGATCGCGGCCGCCGCGTCGAGGCCGGGGACGAACTGGCCGAGCGTGCCGCGCTGGTTGCTGGCGCGCTTGTCGGCGTAGATGCGCTGCGTGGCGATGAAGTCGTCGTCGGACGTGAGCCGGATCGCGCCAAGGGGCGGTCCGCCCTCGAAGAGCGAGTTCACGACGTCGTCGTAGACGGCCTGCGAGCGCTTTGCGACGGTGATCGTCTTGGTGGCGGCGTTGGTATTGTCGCCGTTCCCGGCGGGGAGATAGCGCGCCGTGATGGTGATGTCCTTGTCGAACGACGGGTTGACGATGCGCGCGTCGGTGAAGAAGCCGTTCGCGCTGCCGCCGACCGAGAGGTAAACGTCTTTTGCCGAGAGGGAGCTCGCCAAAAGCACCACAAACAGAACGACCACCGTTCTCACACGCATGGAAATCAGTCCTCCGCTGGATTTGGTGAATGATAACCCCGCCGCGTATTACAGAACTGTTACGCCCTACTGCGGCGTGACGATGGTCACGTCCTGCGTCCGCTTGTTCGTGGAGCTGGCGAGTGCCCACCAGCGCATGTTCTGCGTGCGCGGCTCGATCTCGACGCGGATCTGCCCCATCTGCCCCACCGCAAACACGAGGTCGCGGATGAACGTCGTGTCCTCGGCGTAGTAGTGGCCGAGGCCGTGCGGGATGAGCTCCAGCTGGACTTCCTTCGTCATCACGAGATCGGGCGTGCCGTCGGCCATGGTGACGTAGCCGTTGAGCCGCACGGCCGCGGTGGTCGCGGCGCCGATCCCATAGACGCGCAGCGTGTAGCGAAACAGCTCGATGTCGGAGCGGGGGACGTCCATCAACTGCACGTTGCCGCTTTTGAGGTCGCGCTCGCGCACCACCGGAATGTCCACGCCGAGGTCGTCGCGCCAGGCCGACTCCTCGAAGACGCGCAGTGAGAAGTGAAGCTGGTTCGCGTTCGGCACCGCCATCACGAAGCCGCCCGGCATCGACTGCACGGCAGGGTAGACGATCATCTTGTCCTGGAAGAAGCCGCGCGGGCAGGGGTTGGCGAGCCACTGGCACGGCAGGATCCCGCGGTCGTTCGGCTCGGTGTAGCCGCTGCCGCTGTTGAAGGCGGAGAAATGCGTGGTCCAGTTGGACCCTTCGGCGCCGCGGCCGTTGTACCAGATCGGCACGAGCACCAACTCGTCTGCAACGAGAGGGAGGGCGAGCGTTGCTGCGAGGAAAAGCGCGAGCACCCTGTGCATGACTGCACCTCCTGACGAGATGCTATTTTGCCATGCACCGTATGCTTTTGTAACCTAAATTATTGCGGAGGTTTGCGATCGTCGACGAGCCGGAACGCTTCGATCTCCACCCATCGCTCGTCGTACGCCCGCTGTCCCCAGAAGAGGTTGTCGGTGAGGTTCACCACCCCTGCACGTATGTACCTGATACGGACCGCCTGGCGATTCCGTCCTGCGCAGGGTGCTTTCACTCCGCCCACGAGAGAGGACCGACCGGAGGCCTCCGGCGGGCCGGCGGTTCTCTCGGGGCAAGGTGAAAGCGTCAGCGCCGGCGGGTCGACGGAGTCGAGCTGCAGCGCCTGGATCGCGTGCACTGCCTCGTGGTTCCAGGTGCTTTCGCGGGCTCGCGTCCAGACGCCGGGGTAGAGGCCCCAGGTGTAGCCGTTGAACGCGCGGCCGTCCTCGGTGAGACGTTCCTCGGTTTCCCACCAGAGCATCCCGTCGCGAATGTCGACGTCGTCCGCGTCGATGAGCATGCGCGCGAGGAAGCCCGTCTCCACCAGGGAGAGATCGAGATCGACGTACGACTCGCCCGCGCGGTCGGCAGGCGTCGCGAATCGGAGCCGGAACGGTCCGAATGTGTACCCGAGGCGGCTGAAGGGATGCTCCCCCGCGGTCGTGTTCTCGACGACGGAGGTGGCGAGGTTGGCGACCAGCCAGCCGGTGGTGATGTCGCCGTCCGCGACGAGGCGCTTGGCCTGATAGAAACCGATCCCCGCGGCCCCGCCGGCGGCGAAGCAGCGCGCGGCGTCACGCCGTGTCTGCACCCGCTTCTGCAACTTCCCCTGCACGACGCACCCGAGAAAGGTGAAGAGCGAGGTGGCGGCGACGTTGACGGTGGCGATCTGCTGGCGGTCCACCGCTTTCGCGGGGACGGTGAGCAGGAGCGCGACGGTGATGGCGATGAACCGCATGGCGCGAGCGCGGTGCGAGAAGAAGGCCACGAACTGGCGCGGACTGGTGTCGGGTGTCAGGTGTCTGGGGCGTTTCGCCTGGGCGCCACGGCTGCGTGAGCCGCAAGCCGAAACACCCCAGATACCTGACACCTGACAACCGACAACTACTCAGAAGAGCGCCGGTTCCTGATACGTCCCGAAGACGTCGCGCAGCGCGTCCGAGATCTCGCCTACGGTTGCGTACACCCGCACCGCGTCGATGATGAACGGCATCGTGTTCACGCTCTCGTCGCTGGCCGCGTTGCGCAGCGCCTGCAGGGCGTCCTGCACCTGCTGCTGGTCGCGCTCCGCGCGGATCTTCTGGAGCGACGCGAGTTGCTCGGTGGACGCCGATTCGTCGATGTAGAGGATGTCGTACGGATCTTCCTTCTCCATCCGGAAGGCGTTGACGCCGACCACGACCTTCTCGGCGGAGTCGACCGAGCGCTGGAACGCATACGAGGCGTCCCAGATCTCGCGCTGCGGGAAACCCGCTTCCACCGCTTCGACCATGCCACCGAACTGGTCGATCTTCTCGAAGTACTCGAAGCAGCCCTTCTCCATCCGGTCCGTCAGCTCTTCGATGAAGTAGGAGCCCCCCAGGGGATCGACCGTGTTGATGACGCCCGACTCGTGGGCGATGATCTGCTGCGTGCGCAGCGCGATGCGCGCCGCGTTCTCGGTCGGCAGCGCGAGGGTCTCGTCGAGCGAGTTCGTGTGCAGCGACTGCGTGCCGCCCATCACCGCGGCGAGCGCCTGGATGGTGACGCGGACGATGTTGTTGTACGGCTGCTGCCCCGTGAGCGACGCGCCGGCGGTCTGGGTGTGGAAGCGGAGTTGCCAGGAGCGCGGGTCCTTGGCGCCGTAACGGTCGCGCATGACTTTCGCCCAGACGCGGCGGGCCGCGCGGAACTTGGCGACTTCTTCGAAGAGGTCGTTGTGCGAGTTGAAGAAGAACGAGAGGCGCGGCGCGAACTCGTCGACGTCCAGGCCGGCGCGGATGCCGTACTCGACGTACTCCATGCCGTCGCGGAGCGTGAACGCCAGCTCCTGCAGCGCCGTCGATCCCGCCTCGCGGATGTGGTAGCCGCTGATGGAGATGGTGTTGTACTTCGGCACCCGCTCCGTGCAGAACTTGAAGGTGTCGGTGACGAGCCGCATGGAGGGACGCGGGGGGAAGATGTACTCCTTCTGCGCGATGTACTCCTTGAGGATGTCGTTCTGCAGCGTGCCGGAGATCTTCTTCCAGTCGGCGCCCTGTTTCTCCGCGACGACCAGGTACATCGCCAGCGCGATCGGCGCCGTGGAGTTGATGGTCATCGAGACCGTGACGTCCTCGAGGTTGATGCCGTCGAAGAGGGTCTCCATGTCCGCGAGCGTGTCGACCGCGACGCCGCACTTGCCGACTTCACCTGCGGCGTAATAGTGGTCGGAGTCGTACCCATAGAGCGTGGGGAGGTGGAACGCGGTCGAGAGGCCGGTCTGCCCCTGCGCGAGGAGGTATTTGAACCGCTCGTTGGTCTGCTTCGCGGTCCCGAAACCGGCGAACTGGCGCATGGTCCAGAGGCGGCCGCGGTAGCCGGTCGGATGGATGCCGCGCGTGTACGGGAACTCGCCCGGATTCGCGATCTCGTTGAAGTCCTGCTCGGCGATGGTGAGCGGGGTCGCGAGCGGGTTCACTTCCATCCCGCTGACGGTGGTGTAGTCCTTCTTCCAGTACGGCTTCTTCTTCAGGACCGGGTCGAGAACCTCCTTCCGCCACTGAGTTTCCTGCTTCCGGACCTTCCCGACCGACTCGGGTGCAAACAGCGATAGCTGTTCATCCTTCGCTTTCGGGATGAGGGGCAGGACTTCGGTAGATGGAGCGATCTCGGCTTCGTTTCGGCTCATAGGTTCTCCGGCTCTGCACTATATGACGGCCTCACCTTAGCGAGGAACGCGCCCAGCCCGCGCTGCGGCTCGCCGAGGGCGAAGAGGCGGGCGAACTCGGCACGCTCGAGGCTGTCTCCGCCCCGGCCGCGGATGAGCGCGGCGGCGGCATCGAGAGCGATAACGCTGCGATGCCGCATCCATTCCTCCAGCCAGCTCTGCGGATCGCGGTCCGTAGTCTCGTCGATGAGCTCTTCCTGTCTCTGCTCCAGCGACCACTTCAACGTCCCCTTGCCGAGGCGCCACACCGCGCCCGCCCACGCCTCGGGGACGTCGACGCTCACCCGCGCGCCGGTCCGGACCACGGCATAGTCGGCAAAGAGCAGCGCCGCGGCCGCAAGGCCGCCGAGCTCCCCTTCCCCGAACGCGACGACGAGGGCGCGGCGCCCGAGGAGCTCCTCGAGCGCACGCGCGTCGATCCCGCGCAACTCGGCGGGCGCGAGGAAGTGCATCAGCGGAAGAGCGAGAAGACGCGGTCGACCACGCTGTTGTCGTGCTTCGAGATCTGGTCGATCTCGCCCGCGTCGAGGAAGATCCCGCCGCAGTTCGCGCACTGGTCGACCTTGACCCCGTGCAGCTCGATCTCCTTGAGATCCATGCCGCACTTCGGGCACTTCATGTAGTGCATCTGCTTGATGCGCTCTTTCTCCTCGGTCGCCATCTTCGCCGACTGCTCCTGCGCCCACTTCTTGCGGCGCTCGAGCTCCTGCCGTGCAAAGTATTCGTCTTCGGCCTTGCTGGGCTTGTCGATATTACTCATGGGCCTATCATAGAGGCATGGGACGTCAGGTGACCATCACGCTCGACGATGAAATGGCGGAGAAGCTGGATCGCGAGGCGGCACGGCGAGGAAGGCCCGCCGCCGATTTCGCGTCGCAGATGATCAGACACGAGCTCGAGCGGCTCGACACGTTCGAGATCACGGGGCCGTTCGCGCGCTCGAGGCCCGGAGCGGGCAGCTTTGACTGCATCGCACGCGTTCTCGACGAGCTCGAGGGTCCGGAGTGGAAGTAGGGATCGTCGACGCCAACCTGCTGATCTACGCTTACAACGACGGTGCGTTTCAGCACCAGGTCGCGAGGCGATGGCTTGCGCACGCCCTGAGCCACGGGACTTTGTATCTTCCGTGGAGCAGCATTCAGGCATTCATCCGGATCATCACCAACGAACGCCTGTTCGACCCGCCGCTCACGCCGGAGGGCGCAGCAACGACGGTAGAGTCGTGGCTCGCTGCGCCGAACACCCGGATTGTCGAGCCGGGCCCGCGTTACTGGTCCGTGCTTCGCTCCATCCTGATCCGTCACAGCATCTGCGGTCCCGACGTTTCCGACGCGCACCTCGTCGCGCTGGCCATCGAGCACGATCTGACTCTCTTCACCGCCGACAGCGGTTTCCACCGCTTTGCCGGACTGCGGTACGTCAACCCGCTGCTCGCCTGATGTGATTCACCGCAAGAGTGCTAGCTAGCCCGAACGGGTTCGCGGACTGGGACGGAGCTATCGACGATTACGTCCACGCAGCTCGTCGATGTTGATGTCGAGATGAACCTTGCCGCGAAGGGCCATCGCCTTCTCGTACGTCCGTTGCATGCGCCGCCGCTTCACATCTTCCGGGAGTCCCTGAAGCTGCTCGTACGTGAGTGGACCGAACTCTCCGGGTGCCGCATCGGCCGGCGTTTCTTTCGCCTTTCCCATGCCCCGATGTTACCTCGGCTTCTTCGCCACCATCAACAACCCCGGCCCGAACGGCACCCATTTGAACAACCCGTCCAGCGCGAACACTGCGCGCACCAGCCGTACGAGCCCTCGTGCCCTGCCGACCTTCGCCACCGACTGCAGGGCCGCGTCTTCGTCGACCTTGCGGCGGGCGCGGCGTTTGTTCATCGGGAGGAGGAAGAGGGTGTCGTAGGCGAGGACGATCGGGAAGCCCCAGTAGGTGGCCTTGCGGATCGTGAGGGCGGCGTTTTCGAACATCGACGTCAGCTGCTTGCGGGAGTAGCGGCGGCGGTGCTCGTAGTAATCATCCGACGCGCTCCAGAGGCTCTGGAGGGCGGGGACGGTGGCGATGCAGGTGCCCCCTTCGGTGAGGACGCGGCTGATCTCGGCCGCGGCGCCGGCGTCGTTGTCGAGGTGCTCGAGCGTCTCGCCGGTGGTGACGCCGTCGAAGCTGGCGTCGCGGAAAGGCATGCGGGTCATGTCGCCGACCACGACGGGAATGCGCGTATTGCGGCGGACGTGCAGGGCGGCGTCGAAGGCGTAGTCGATGCCGAAGACGCGGTAGCCGCGCTGCTGCATGCGCACGGCGAGCTGGCCGAGGCCGACGGCGCCGTCGAGGATGCGCGCGTTTGCGGAGAGGCGCTCCACCTCGCGCACGATCATGCCGAGGCGGTGCTCATGGCGGGGACCGAACATCTCGGGCTGGGTTCCCCACGCGTGGGTAGTGGTTTCAGTCACGGCGGGTGAGGATAAAACAAGAAGCCCGCGCGATATTCGCGCGGGCTTCATGGGAGGTACAGATTTCGGGGTCAGTGGGGAACGGCGAACGCCGTGAGGCTGTCGGTGGAGCCGCACGGATTGGTGATGCGCACCCAGTACGGCGTCATCTCGTTGACCGGACCGGTCTGCAGCGTCGCCCCGGTCGCGCCCGCGACCGGCGAGCCGGTCATGCCGCGGAAGCCGGTGAACCACTGAAAGCGCTGCGGCCCGCTGCCGCTCGGCGTTACGGTGATCGAGGCGCGCTGGCCGCGGTCGACGGTCTGCGTCAGAGGCTGCCCTGTCCCGAAAATCGCAGGCGGCGTGCAGTTGACGACCACGATCATCGTGGCGAACGACTCGGCACCGCCGACCGAGGAGCGGATCGTCACGACGTGCTCGCCGGGAGGCGTGTCGGGGCCGAGGATGATCTTCATGTCGCTGTACGTCCGGCCGTCGGCGCCGACATAGAGCGGGCCGAACTCGAAGGTCGCGCCCGGGAGGCCCGTCGCGCTGAACGTCGGCGGGTTGCTTTCGAAGGCGTAGTAGAGCGGCAGCGGAACGGTCGTCCCGCCGTCGCCGAACGTCGCGGCGACAGCATTCACGTCCGGGCGGATGATCGGCGCGATCTGCGTACCGGAGATGCCGCCCTGGGCGATGAAGACCGCTGTGTCGAGTGCGCCGTCGGACGTATCGGCGACGGCGATGCGGATGTGGTGGCTCACGCCCGGCTCGATGACGGCGATGGCGAGGAGCGGCGTGGTGTAGCCGTCGAACTGCGTGTTGGCGCCTCCCTCATTGTCCTGATAGAGGCCGTTGTTCGCGTGGTCGTTGATCGTGTTGATGGTGACGGCCTCGGAGGTGCCGGGCGTGAGGGCGATGTTCGAGCCGTTCACGAAGAAGGCGAAGACGTCGTTGAACTCGGAGTCGACCCATTCCAGGTACTCCTCCGAGGCGAAGACGTAGCGGATGACGAAGGTCGGTGAGACGGTGACGACGTCGAACTCGATGACGATCGCATCGTGCGTCACGAACGGCGCCACGATGGCGTCGAGCGCGGGATGGCCGTCCGTGCCGAGATTGGCGCCGCTTTCGATGGAGTTATTGGGGCCGACGGCGTCGGCGACGTTGCCCGTGCTGAGGACCACGCCGGAGTCGACGCCGAGTGTCCCTCCCTCCGCGAACGAACCGATGGCGCTGTCGGAGCCGATGATGCGGACGTTGGAGATCGTCGCGCCGGGCCCGCTGAGAAGGGCCGCGACGTCATCGGCAGTGAGGCCGTCACCGAGGCTCTTGGTCGTGACCGCAAAAGCCGGCAGCGACAGCACGAGGAAAGCGAACAACCACACCCATGACCGACGCAACATCTTCCACCCCCCTATTCGCCCGGGAAAATTACTGAACGTAAACGATACCCGAGCAGGACGAGCTTGGCAAAGGGCGCTTACGACTTGCTTACGGGTGGAGGCCTACCCCAGCAACTCCCGCAACGCGCTTGGCGCCGTGGCGATGGCCTCGTTCAACTTGTCCGCGTCCTTGCCGCCGGCCTGGGCGAGGTCGGGTTTGCCTCCCCCTTTGCCGCCGACGATCGGGGCGAGCTTGGCGATGAGGGTATTGGCCTGGACGCGGTCGAGCAGATCCTTGGTGACCGCAGTCAGGAGCGTCACTTTCCCGTCCGTGACGCTGCCGAGGACGACCACGCCGCTCTTGATCTTCGAGCGGAGCTCGTCGGCGAAGTTGCGGAGGTCGCCGCCGGTCAGCTCGTCGACCCGTCTGGCGACCAGCTTCACACCGTTCACGTCCTGCGAGTCATCGCCGCTCGAAGCGGTGGACGCACCGCCGGAGGCAAGGCGCACCTTCAGTTGCTTGAGCTCCCGCTCGAGCTGCTTCTGCTTGTCCTGGAGCGAGCGGACGTATGTCGGCAATTCATCCAACGCCACGTTCGACTGAGAGGCGATGGCGGACGCGGTGTCGTCGAGTTTCTGGAAGAGCGCCAGGGCGCCGCGTCCGGTGACCGCTTCCATGCGGCGGACTCCCGCTGCGAGAGACCGGTCGGAGGTGATCTTGAAGATGCCGATGTCGCCGGTGCGGTTCACGTGGCAGCCGCCGCAGAACTCGCGCGAGTAATCTCCGGCGCTGACGATGCGGACCATCTCGCCGTACTTTTCGCCGAACATCGCCACCGCGCCGCTCTGCTTCGCCTCGGCGATCGGGACGACCTGCTTCGTCACCTCGTGGTTGGCGCGCACCTGCTCGTTCACCTGCTCCTCGACCTGCCGGAGCTGTTCGTCGGTGAGCGGCTGGTGGTGCGTGTAGTCGAAGCGGAGACGGTCCGGCGCGACGAGCGAGCCGGCCTGCTGCACCGTCGGTCCGAGGATGTCCTTCAACGCCTTGTGGAGCAGATGGGTGGCGGTGTGGTTGGCGGTCGTGTCGAGGCGCGTCGGTGCGGGTACGGACGCGCGCACGTACATCTTCGGCGCGAGCGAGCCCTCCTCCACGTGCACCTTCGACACGCTTATGTCACCAATCTTCTGCGTATCCAGGACGGTCGCCCTTCCACCTTCCCATTCGAGGGTGCCGGTATCGCCGATTTGTCCGCCCGATTCCGCGTAAAAAGGCGTCGGCGTCAGGACGACGACGCCCTCGGAACCGTGGTGCAGCGCGTCGGCGGGTTTGCCGCCGATGAAAATCGCTTGGACGAATGACTCCACGTCGGTGTACTGCTCGTACCCCACGAACTCGGTCGGATGAAGCTTCTCGTTGAGGATCGCCGAGACATCGGCGTCAAGCGTGAACCGCGAAGACGCCTTCGCCTTCGCGCGGGCGTCCGCCATCATCTGTTCGAAGCCGTCCCGGTCGAGCTTCACCCCTTCGTCTTCCGCGAGCTCGGCGATGAGGTCGATCGGGATCCCGAAGGTGTCGTAGAGGCGGAACACTTCCGCCCCTCCCAGCGTCGTTTCGCCGCGCTGGCGGACTTCGTCGAGCACCTGGCCGACGCGCTCCATGCCCGTGGTCAGAGTGCGGGAGAAGCGCTCCTCTTCCGACTCCAGCGTCTTGACGATCGCCTCGCGGCGGTCGCGCAGGTCGGGATAGGCGTCGCCCATCGCCTCGATGACGGAGTCGACGAGGTTCGTGAGCAGCACCGCGTTCGGGAGCTTGCGCCCGAAGCGGATGGCGCGGCGGATGATGCGGCGCAGCACGTATCCGCGCCCTTCATTCGACGGGATGACGCCGTCGCCGATGAGGAACGAGGATGCTCGCGCGTGATCGGCGAGCACACGCACTGCGGTGTCCAGGTCGTTCTCCATGTCGCCCTGGTAGGGATGGCCGGAGATCGCCTCGATGCGCCGGATGATGGGCGTGAACACATCGGTGTCGTAGTTCGTGCCGGCCTTCTGCAGGACGAGCGAGATGCGCTCGAGTCCCATGCCGGTGTCGACCGACGGCGCCGGGAGCGGATGGAGCACGCCGTTCTCGTCGCGGTCGTACTGCATGAAGACGAGGTTCCAGACTTCCATGGTCTCGTCGCCGGGGCCGTTGACCAGTTCCGGGACGTTCTTCGACAGGTCGCTGCCGCGGAAGTAGTGGATCTCGGAGCAGGGGCCGCACGGCCCGGTGTCCCCCATCTGCCAGAAGTTGTCTTTCCTGCCGAACGCCAGGACGCGTTCCGGCGGAGCGCCGGCCTTCACCCACAATGCGCGCGCTTCCTCATCGGCCGGGACGTTGTCGTCGCCCTCGAAGATCGAGAACCAGAGGCGCTCGCGCTCGAGGCCGTAGACGTTCACCAGCAGGTCCCAGGCGAAACGGATCGCGTCTTCCTTGAAGTAGTCGCCGAAGGAGAAGTTACCGAGCATCTCGAAGAAGGTGTGGTGGCGTGCGGTGCGGCCGACGTTCTCGAGGTCGTTGTGCTTGCCGCCGGCGCGGACGCATTTCTGCGAGGTGGTGGCGCGCGCGTAGTCGCGTTTCTCGCGGCCGAGGAACGTGTCCTTGAACTGATTCATCCCGGCGTTCGTGAAGAGCAGCGTCGGATCGCCGGCGGGGACGAGCGACGAGCTGGAGACGCGGCGGTGGCCGTTCTTTTCAAAGTACTCGAGGAAAGCTTCACGAATCTGACTGGTGGTGAACAACCGAGATCTCCTTCACTGCCTCGTAAACGAGCGCGGCATCGTAACCCTGCTTCAACAGATATCCGGCCAGTTTGTTTCGTCCCTCGCCGCTGCTGAGAAAGTCCGCGCCGTGCCTCCGGATGAGGACGCCCGCGCGGCGCGCGCAGAGGGTGCGCAGCGCCTCCGCTTCCCGCTCCGGATCGATGTTCTCCACGACCGCCTGCGCCGCCGCTTCGCGATCGACTCCGGCCGCCTGCAGCTCGTTCAGGATGCGGCGGCTGCCGTGGCGGCGGTTGGCCTTGGTGCGCACGAACGCGCCGGCAAAGCGCTCGTCATCCAGCCACTTCTCTTTATGGAGGCGGACGATGGTCTCGTCGATCGTCTCTTTCTCGAACTTTTTTCCCCGCAGCTTCCGGCGCAGCTCCGCTTCGCTGTTGAAGCGGTATTTGAGGATGCGCAACGCCGCGAGGTAGCAGAGGTCGTCGGCCACGTTGCAGTGCAGTCTAACGGAGAGGGACGACGGGGGGCCTCCGGCGGGCCGGTGTGACCGGCGGCACTTGTTTTCGCACGGACGGCGCCTGTCGCGAGAGGCGTGCGTTCAGCCTTGGGCAACCAGTGCTGCCGGTCACACC